>Ga0207927_1000004_pt1 | contig 133086 bp, 135 predicted proteins | sample NGESurdeep072012_2_FD_184456 | JGI IMG/M metagenome (GOLD analysis project Ga0207927, IMG submission 184456) | Arctic peat soil microbial communities from Barrow, Alaska - NGEE Surface sample 210-2 deep-072012 (SPAdes) | ecosystem: Environmental > Terrestrial > Soil > Wetlands > Peat ... | reverse complement strand
GCAGATGCTGATCGATGACCCCAGCCTGATCCCGGGGGCGGTCGAGGAGTCGCTGCGGATGTTCCCCGCCTTCGCTCACTTCCGTCGCACCGCGACCTGTGACACGGAGCTTCATGGCCAGAAGATCAAAGAGGGCGAGAAGGTGGTGATGTGGTACGTCTCCTCAAACCGCGACGAGACGCGCTTCCCTGAACCCGACCGCTTCGATCTGACGCGCACCGAAGAGCACCAGGCCTTCGGTGCCGGTGGACGCCACTTCTGCCTCGGCACCGCCCTCGCCCGCCTCGAGCTGAAGATCATGCTCGAAGAGACCCTCAAACGCCACCCCAACATCCACATCACGGGCAACCCCGTCTACGTCGAATCGCCCTTCATCAACCAGCTGAAGACCCTTCCCGTGCATCTCGGCGCCTGACGCGCCAGATCGGCGCGCCGCTGCGCGCGCTCCGCCGGGCGGACGATAAGTTGGGCGGGTGAACGCCGCCGGCCGATCGACAGCACTGCCCACGGGCGCCCACGACGGCGTCGTGGCCGAAGGCCTCGGCAAGCGCTACGGCGAGCTGTGGGCGTTGCGCGAGGTCGACCTGGACGTGCCACCCGGCAGCGTGCTCGGCCTGCTCGGCCACAACGGCGCCGGCAAGACCACGGCGATCCGCATCCTCACCACGCTCGCCCTGCCCAGCGCCGGCCGAGCCAGCGTGGCCGGCCTGGACGTGGTCGCGGAGGCCGCGCGTGTGCGCGAGCGCATCGGACTGGCCGGGCAGTACGCGACCGTCGACGGGCTGCTCACCGCCCGCGTCAACCTCGAGATGGTGGGGCGCCTCTACCACCTGCCGCGCCCCGTCGCCCGCGCCCGCGCGACCGGGCTGCTCGAACGCCTCGGGCTGCTCGAGAAGGCCGACATCCTCGTGCGCACGTTCTCCGGCGGCATGCGTCGCCGCCTCGACCTCGCCGCCAGCCTGATGGGGGAGCCGCCCGTGCTGTTCCTCGACGAGCCCACCACGGGTCTCGATCCGCAGGGGCGCAACGACCTGTGGACGCTGCTTCGCGAGCTCGTCGACGGCGGCACCACGCTCGTGCTCACCACCCAGTACCTCGAGGAGGCCGACCGTCTGGCCGACAACATCGTGGTGCTCGACCGGGGGCGCATCGTGGCGGCCGGGCCGCCGGAGGAGCTGAAGGCACGCGTGGGGGGCGAGCGGATCGAGGTCACGCTGGCAAGCGAGGAAGGACTCACGAGCGCAGCCGAGGCGCTGAGCGCCTTCGCCGACGGGCAGTCCGTGACGGCGCCGGAGGAGCTGCGTGTGACCGTGCCAGCGCGGGCCGGCACACGGCTCGTGGAGGTCGTGCGCGCGCTCGACGCGGCCGGCGTCGACGCGCTCGACGTGCATCGCCGCGAAGCCACGCTCGACGACGTCTTCCTTGCCGTGACCGGATCGCATGGGAGCCCCGAGACGCCCGCGACCGAGGCGCTCGCACGATGAGCGAGAGCTCGACGGCCGCGCCCGGATTGACCACGCGCCTGCGCTGGGAGCTCTCCGACAGCCTGATGCTCGCGCGTCGAAACGTCGCCCACGTGCGTCAGGTGCCCGAGCGGCTGCTCGACGCGACCGTGCAGCCGATCATGTTCGTGCTGCTGTTCGCCTACGTCTTCGGCGGCGCCATCCACGTGGGCGGCGGCGGCTACCGCGAATATCTGCTCGGCGGCATCCTCGTGCAGACGCTCACCTTCGGGATCATCGGCCCTGCCATCTCGATCGCCACGGACCTCACCGAGGGCATCGTCGATCGCTTCCGCTCGCTGCCGATGTCGCGCTCGGCCTTCCTGTACGGGCACCTCATCTCCGACCTGGCCTCCGCCACGCTCGCGCTGGTGATCATGACCGCCAGCGGGCTGATCGTGGGCTGGCGCATCCACTCCGACCTTCCCCACGCGCTCGCCGGCTTCGCGCTGCTGGTCCTGTTCGCCTTCGCGATGCTGTGGGTGGGGATGCTGCTCGGCCTGCTCGCCCGCACGCCCGATGCGGTCAACGGCGTGGCGTTCATCCTGATCTTCCCGCTCACCTTCATCGCCAACACGTTCGTCCCCGCCGGCAGCCTCCCCGAAGGACTTCGCCAGGTCGCCGAATACAACCCCGTGAGCGCCCTGGCGGCCGCGGTCAGGACGCTGTTCGGCAATCCGACCGCGCTGCCCTCCGCGGCCGCGTGGCCGCTGCAGCATCCGGTGCTCAGCGCCCTCGGCTGGTGCCTGCTGATCCTGGTGCTGGTCGTGCCACTCACCATCAGGCGCTACCGCGTGCGGACGGCCGGCTGAGGCCTCACGGCTCGCTGAGCCGCCCGCGGTGACTGGCGCAGATCGCCTCGATCACCGCCAGCGCGCGCTCGGGGTCGATCGGGATCTCGGCCAGGCCCTGCGCCACATCGACGGCCTCATCGATGCTCGCGCGCCTGCGCAGCTCCCCGCACCAGCGCTCGAGCCAGCGCAGCGCCCACACGTCGAAGTCCTCGGGCCGCTCGGCCGCGATCAGCGGCAGGAAGCGGATCGTGACCGCGAGGTCCAGCGGACGCTCGCGTTCGACCGCGAGCGCTCTCGCCAGCGCCAGCGCGAACTCGAGCTCGCCCCTTTCCAGGTGGGCTTCGAGCTCGCGAACGGGACGGTAGGGCCTTCCCATACGAACATATGTTCGCACTTTCACGGGCCGCTCACGTGCTCACTCTGCCGTCTGGCAGACCATCATCTGCGGTCGCGCGAGGCCTCGGCGGACCGCCTCCGGCGGCCCTCATATCCTCAGGGCCCATGTGTGGCCGCTACACCAACACCGCCGGGCCCGAAGAACTGAACGAGCGCTTCCGGGTACCGATCGAGAGCGCCGAGGGCACGCGGCGCTTCAACATCGCGCCCACCGAACAGGTGCTCGCGATCGTGGCGCCAAAGGGGGAGCCCGAGGCGCGGCTGCTGCGCTGGGGCCTCGTTCCCCACTGGGCCACCGACCTCAAGGGCGGCGCGAAGATGATCAACGCGCGCATGGAGACCGTCGCCACCAAGCCGGCCTTCCGCGACCTGATCCCCAAGTCCTCGCGTCGCGCCCTGCAGATCGCCGACGGCTACTTCGAGTGGCTGAAGCCCGAGAAGCGCTCAGGCCGATCGGAGATCGTCCGACGCCAGCCGTTCTTCTTCCAGCTCGACGGCGGCGTCCCGTTCGCCTTCGCCGCGCTGTGGACGCCCGCCAAGATCGAGGGCGAGTGGATCGCGAGCGTCACCCTGCTCACCTGCGACGCCGCCCCCAACCGCATCGCAGCGCCGATCCACGACCGCATGCCCGTGATCCTCGCCGACGCCGACGCCCAGCGCGCCTGGCTCGATCCAGCGCTCGGAGCCGAGGATGCGCTCGCCCTGTGCGGAGCGCTCCCCACCGAGCGCCTGTCCGCCCGGCCCGCCAACCCCAAGGTCAACAAGGCGGGCGTCGAGGAGGGTCCCGAGCTGCTGCTCGCCCCGGCGTGAGCGCCCCCGCCCGGGGCTCCGGCTTTCAGGCGGTCAGCCAGCGCCGCGGGTTCTCCACGAAGATCGTGTTGAAGCTCGCGTCGTCCAGCACGCCGAGCTCGCGCAGGGCCGGCACGACCTCCTCGAAGACCAGCGTCATCGACCAGTTGCGGATCGCTCCCGCCGTTTCGAAGACCTCAGCGGCCTCCGGCGGGAACCAGTCGATCGTGGCGCAGAAGTCCTGGGAGATCAGCAGCCGCTCGGCGTGCCCGCGCCGCAAGAGCTCCGCGGCGGTCGCGTTGCGCTTGTCCATCGGCAGGTACATCTCCAGGCCGTAGCGGTCGAGACCCACGTACACGCCGCGCTCGATCAGCCCCTCGATGTAGGCCACGTCGTCGGTGTCGCCACAGTGTGCGATCTGCACCTTCGCCGGGTCCACGCCCTCCTCGGCGAAGATCTCCACCTGGCGCGGTCCCGTCACCACCGCCGGCATCGAGTGCGCCATGATCGGCGCGCCCGTCTGCACGCTCGCCCGAGCCACCGCGCGATGGATCTTCTCCACGTGCTCGGTCACGCCCGCCGCATCCGCAGCGCACTTCAGGAAGGCCGCCTTGATGTCCGTGCCCTGGATGCCGACTTCGATGTCCTCGACGAAGTGGTCGGCCATCACGTCCACGTCGCGGTTCTCGAAGTAGTGGGGGAGATAGTCGTAGCTGTAGATGCCCGTGCAGGCCACGATCTGCACGCCCGTCTCCTCAGCCACACGCTTCATGAAGCGCACGTCGCGCCCTCCGAACATGGCCGTCGGATCGACGATCGTCCTGACCCCGTGCTCCTTGGCCGCTCTCACCGCGACCAGGGCCGCGTCCAGCTCGAGCTGCTCGTCATAGCGCCCCGGCCACTCCGCCGCCACGGCCTCGTCGCGGAAGCGGACGTGCTCGTGGACGAGGACGAGGCCCAGCTCGTCCTCTGCGACGGCTCCCTGCACGGTCTCTACGGTTCCCATCGGCTCTCTCCTCGGGGTGTGGTCGTCAACGAAGGGGCTTTCCCCACCGGGTCTCCTCGCGCAGGTGCGCCTTCAAGAGCTTGCCGCCCGGGTTGCGCGGGAGTGGATCCTCACGCACGGCGATGTACTGGGGGACCTTGAAGTCGGCGAGATGGGCGCGGCAGTGCCCGAGCACGGCGTTGACGTCGAGCTGGCGCCCCGGCAGCGCCACGATCACCGCCCCGACCTTCTCGCCCATCATCTCGTCCGGCACCGCCACCACCGCCGCCTCGCCCACGGCCGGCGCCCCCGCAAGCACGTTTTCGACCTCGATCGAGTACACGTTCTCGCCGCCGCGGTTGATCATGTCCTTCTTGCGGTCCACGATGTAGATCAGCCCGTCGCCGTCCACGCGCGCCACATCGCCGGTGTGCAACCAGCCGTCCACGAACGTCTCGGCAGTGGCCTGCGGCTTGTTCCAGTAGCCCGCCACCACGTTGGGGCCGCGCACGAGCAGCTCTCCCACGCCCGTCCGCGGATCGGGTTCGTCGAGCGCCACGTCGACCACCGGCATCGCGAAGCCAACCGAGTCTGCGTGCGCCGCAGCCTCCTCGTGGGGCAGGAACGAGGTCAGGGAGGAGGTCTCGGTCAGGCCGAAGCCGTTGCCCACGCGAGCCCCCGGGAAGGCCTCCTTGATGCGCTCCACGAGGCTCTCGGAGATCGGCGCGCCGCCGTAGGAGACCCAGCGCACGCCGCTGACGTCGAGCTCGGCGAACTTGGGGTGGCGCACGACCGCGTGGTAGATCGCCGGTACCGAGACGAGCTGGTTGACCCCGTGCGAGCCGACCGCCTCGAAGAAGCCGTCGAGATCGAGCGGGCCGGAGAGGATCTCCACCCGCCCGCCCATCTCGAGCACCGGGATCAGCTGGCTGTTGCAGCCGGTGACATGGAAGAGCGGCACCGAGACGAGCGTCGAGATCTCAGGGCCCTCGGAGCGATCGACCGACAGGCAGCGGAAGGCGTTCTCGCTGTTGGTCAGGAAGTTGGCGTGGGTCGTCATCGCCCCCTTGGGGAAACCGGTGGTACCGCTCGTGTAGAAGATCGCCGCGAGATCGTCGGGGACGAGGTCCTCGACCACGAGCGGAGCGCCGTCGGGCAGCGCGGCGCCGGGAGCGAACGTGAACGCCGCCCCTGAGTCCTCGACCACGTAGGCGACCTCCTCCTCGGTGAAGCGCGTGTTGACCGGCACGACGACCGCGCCGGCCAGCTGGGCGCCGAAGAACGCCAGCACCCAGTCGATCGAGTTGGCCAGGCGCAGCGCCACGCGGTCCCCGCGCTGCACCCCGAGGCCGCGCAGCCCGCCCGCGACTCGGCTCGCGCGCTCCCACAGCTCGCCGTAGTCGACCGTCGAGCCGCCCACCTCGACCAGGGCCCTGGCCTGCGTTTCACGCTCGACGCTCGCCTTGAGCATCGCCACCAGCGAGTCGGGGCGAGCGCGGTAACGGGCGCGACCGTCCGCGTCGCGCACGACACCCGTCTCGTCGAACGGATTGCGCCCCCGTGGCAACGGCTCGATCACTACCCTGCTCCTCTCTCGCTGTTTCCAGGAGCCTACCCGCCGCTCGCTGCAGTCGGGGTCACTCGCAGAAGTGCCTGGCCGCGATCCGCTCGACCGTCCCCTTGGTGCGCATCGTCATCGCTCCCGCCAGCCGCTCGATCGCCTTCATGTCGAGCTCGGACTCCAGGACGCCGCCGCTGGGCAGCCAGTAGAGCTCGCGCCGATCCAGGACCAACCCATCCTGCTCGCTCGCCAGCGAGAGCAGCTCCCTGCGCGCCGCGGCCGGGGGCTGCTCGAACAGCATCGCCACCTGCAGCTTGCCCTTCGAGGCAGCCAGCCGCGCGGCCGGGAAGGGCTCGCTTGCGGCCATCGCCCGCACCTCGGCCGCGCTGCGGACGAAGGCGGGCACCGCATAGCCGAGCAGGCCTGCGAGACCCTCCTCGATGCGGGCTCTCAGCTCCTGGGGCCTGGCCCCCTCGCCCGCGAAGACCACGTTGCCGCTCGCCCGGAAGGTCGCCACATCGAGGAAGCCCATCGAGTCGAAGTGCGCGCGCAACTCCTCGTTTGTCAGCCGGTGCCCGCCCACGTTCATCCCGCGGAGGAAAGCTGCATAGCGCGACATCGGCTAGGACGGGCGGAGGTTATCCTCGCGGCGGAACAGCCCGACTATGCCCTCGTCGCCGTCCTCCGGCAGCGGCGCGAAGGGATGGCGCGTGGCCACTCCCACCGTGTCGCTCTCCGCATAGAGGACCACGTCCGGGCTGTTGGCGGTCGAGATCGCCAACACGGCGTGCAGGTTGAAGCCGCTGGCCCCGGGCGCCAGCTCGTAGACCGAGCCGCCCAGCTCGCGCGCGCCGGCAGGGCGCGCCACCGGTCGCCCGCGCACGCCCATCTCCTCGCGCACCAGCGGAAACTCGCCCTCATACACATTCACCCGTGACATCCCGCTTCCCCCTTCGTGATCGCTGTCCTGATGGGGGAGAGGCTACCCAGCGCGAGACGCCTCGACCTCGCCCGCGCGCAGGACGCGAGTGGGCTCAGGCCGCGGCTGAGGCGCGGACCTTGTCGGCCAGGATCTCCGCGAGGCGGGCGCGGTGTCGGCCGGCTCCACCGAGCAGCACCGCATCGATCTGCGCGCGCTTGTAGAGCCAGTGCACGTCCGCCTCCCAGGTGAAGCCGATGCCGCCGTGGGCCTGGATCGCGCTGGCGGTGACCTCACGGCCGGCATCCGATGCGGCCGCCTTGGCCATCGCCGCCGCCTCGGCCAGGCGCTCGGGGTCCGAATCGGCCGTCCATGCCGCAAAGGCAGCGGTCGAGCGGGCCTTCTCGGTTTCCAGCAGCATCTGCGCGCAACGGTGCGAAACGGCCTGGTAGGCGCCCACGGGCACGCCGAACTGCTTGCGCTCCTTGACGTACTCGACCGTCATCGCGAGCGCCCTGTCGCACACGCCGACGAGCTCCGAGCTGACGGCCACCAGCGCGCGTCCGAGGCCCGCGCAACCATCGGCGAGCAGCTCGCCGCCGTCCTCCGCGCTCACGCGCGCCGCCGAGCGAGTCGAGTCGATCGACGCCAGCGGGCTCACCTCGGCCTCATCGGCCGCCAGGACCCGGGCGCTCCCGTCGTCTTCGATCAGCACGATCACCTGGGCATCCGCGCCGCCGATCACGAACTCGGCTGTGCCGTCGAGCGCCGCGCCGAGGGCGCCGATGCTCTCACCGGAGGCAAGGCTCGGGAGCCAGCGCCCGCGCTGCTCGGGCGAGCCACCGTGCTCGATCACCGCTGCCGCCATCGCGCTCGGGAGGAAGGGGACGGGGGCGAGGGAGCGGCCGAGCTCCTCGCAGAGGATCCCCAGCTCGATCGATCCGAGACCGCCTCCGCCGTGCTCCTCGGAGATCGCGATGCCGGGCCAGCCCAGCTCGCACAGCTCGCGCCAGAGCTCCGTGTCCATCCGTCCGGACTCCGCGTGCTCGCGCACCCGCTCCGGCTTGGCGCGCTCGCCGAGCAGGTCGCGCGCCGTGCGCTGGATGTCGCGCTGGTCGTCCGTGAAGCCGAAGTCCATGACTAGGCAACCCCTCCAGCGGAGCCCGCCAGGGCGGAGCCCATAAAAATCGAAGGCCCGCATGGACACGCAGGGCAAGCCGGGCAAGGACGCAGGGAGCGTGGCGTGCTTGGCACGCGAGCGAGCGAGGACGCCGATCCGGCGTAGCCATGCGTGTTCATGCCGCCACCTTGAGTCGCGGCAGCCCGAGCACGCGCTCGGCCACGATGTTCTTCAGGACCTCCGTGGTGCCGCCCTCGATCGTGTTGCCGCGCGCCCGCAGCAGCTCATAGCTCCAGCTCTCACCCGCCGTCAGGGCCTCTGGGCCGACGATGTCCACGGCGAGCTGGGTCAGACGCTGGTTGGTGTCAGACCACAGCCACTTCACGAGCGACCCCTCGGGCCCGGGCTGGCCGTAGCGCTCGACGTCGGTGAGGCCCTTCCAGGCCAGCAGGCGGATCGACTCGCAGCGCACGTGCAGCTCGGCCAGCGCATCGGCGATGCGCGCGTCATCGAGCAGGCCGCGCTCGGCCGCCTTGGCGATCAGATCGTCGAGCAGCTGGCGCAGGCGGATCTGCAGCGCGAAGCCGAGGCCCGCCCGCTCGTTCATCAGCGTCGTCAGGGCGACCTTCCAGCCGTTGCCCACGCCACCGACGACATTGGCGTCGGGGATGCGGGCCTCCTCGATGAAGAGCTCGTTGAACTCCGCCTCCCCGGTGATCTGGCGCAGGGGTCGCACCTGCACGGCATCCTGCTCCATGTCCATCAGGAAGTAGGTCAGGCCCTTGTGCTTGGCCGCCTCGTTGTCCGAGCGCGCCACGAGCATGCACCACTTCGAATACTGGGCGCCGCTCGTCCACACCTTCTGGCCGCTCACCACCCACTCATCGCCGTCCTTCACCGCGCGCGTCTTCAGCGAGGCCAGGTCAGAGCCCGCGTCGGGCTCTGAGAAGCCCTGACACCAGATCTCCTCGGCCGAGAGGATCGGCGGCAGGTGGCGCTCCTTCTGCTCGTCCGTGCCCCACACCATCAGCGTGGGGCCGCCCAGCAGCAGGCCGAGCACGTTGGCCGCCATCGGTACGCGCGCGCGCCCGATCTCTTCGAAGTAGATCGCCGATTCGGTCAGCGATGCCCCGCGCCCGCCGTACTCGGTGGGCCACGCCGGCGCCGCCCAGCCGGCGTCGTAGAGGCGCCGCTGCCAGTCCCGGCGCCACTTGAATTGAGCCCCTTCCCCGCCCTCGTCCTCGCCGCCCTCGGCGGGCTCCGGGGCTGGCGGGTTCTCGGCCAGCCAGCCGCGCAGCTCGTCGCGGAAGGCGATCTCCTTGGGGCTGAAGGTCAGGTCCATGGGTGTTCGGCGAAGCCTACCCCAGGAGTGTTGCCCACGTCGCGGACCAGAAGCCCCACGCACGGGCGTAGGGTGGCACGGCCATTGACAAAGCGTCTACAATTGTCGGTCAAGCTGTTGGAATGGAGTGTCCCATATTCAGCATGTTGGCCTAGGGATCATCCCTAGGCCAACCGATCGCGACACAGCGTCCCGCGAACCCAACCGGCAGGGCGAGGATCGCCCGGCGAGGATCTCAAACCATGAAGCGCCCAGCTTCGACCCCGCGGTCCTCCGGTCGGGCCGTTGTGCGCATCAGCACGATCGTCATGGTGGCCGGGCTGACCGCGCTCGCGGTCTTCGCGCTGTCGGCTCAGAGAGGCGTGGTCGACAAGGCGAGCGCCGCCCGCACGGCCAACCGGCTCGCCGGCGTCTACGAGGACGCCCGCTACTGGATCGGCCAGAACGAGTCTCTGGAGCGCAAGTACCGCTTGGAACCCAGCCCGAGCGTGCTCGCAGAACACGGTCAGGCCGGACGCAACCTGGTCACCGATCTGCGTAGGGCGAGCGCGCTCGCCGGCTCCGCGTCGGCGAGGCGAGCGCTCACGCACCTGCTCGTAGCTCACGAACGATATGAATCGGACACCCTGCGGATGTTCGCGGCCGTCTACTCGGGCAACCTCGAGCTCTCGAGGTCGATCGATCATCGCTTCACCGACCCGGTCTTCGCCGTGCTCGAGTCCTACGTCTTCGCCCAGGCAGGCGCCGCATCCCGCGAGGCGATGGCACAGGACGCAAAACTCGTCGGAGCCGAGTCCTCGGCGTTCGACGCGGGTCTCATCTCGATCGTGCTCGCGGTCGGGCTGGTGGGTGCGATGAGCCTCGTGGTCCGCCGCTATCGCCGCGCCGGGACGATCCTGCGGGCAAACGAGCTCGCGCGCCTCTCCGCGCTGGTGATCACCGATCCGCTGACCGGACTGCGCAACCATCGCGCCTTCCATGAGGAGCTCCAGCAGGAGCTCCTGCGCGCAGCCACCGCGGGCGCTCCGCTCGCGCTCGTCCTGTTCGACGTCGACGATCTCAAGTCGATCAACGACACCCACGGTCATCAGCTCGGCGATGAACAGCTGCACTCCTTGGGCGCGGCGCTCACCGCGACACAGGGCACCGACGAGCGCGCCTACCGCATCGGGGGCGATGAGTTCGCGGTGATCCTCCCCTCAACCGGCTCGTGGGCCGGGTTCCAGTTCGCCCAGCGCCTCCAGGCGACGCTCGCCCAACTCGGCGGAGTGCCGCTACAGGCGACCGCGGGGGTCTCGGCCGCGCGCGGAGCCTGTTCCAAGGACGAGATGATCCGCGAGGCCGACCGCGCGTTGATCTCCGCCAAGCGAAGCGGCCAGGCCGCCGCCATGTTCACGCCGGACATGGCTCCCTTCGAGTCCTCCTCGCCGTTGCAGGTCGACGAGCACCACATCCGCACCCTGACCAACGCCCTGGCGCTGGCCGTGGACGCCAAGGACTCCTACACACAGAGCCACTCCCAGACCGTCTCCAACCTGTGCGCCGCGATCTCCACCGAGCTCGGGCTCACGCCCGAGCAGGTCAGCCGCGTGCGGATCGCCGGGCTCCTTCACGATGTCGGCAAGATCGGCATTCCGGACGCCATCCTGCGCAAGCCGAGCAAGCTGACCGCGGAGGAGCTCGAGCAGATGAAGGCGCACGCCGTGCTCGGCGAGAGCATCATCCTGGCCGCCGACATGCCCGAGCGGGCGCGCTGGGTCCGCCACCATCACGAGCGCCTCGACGGGCAAGGCTATCCCGACGGCCTCAGCCACGAGGAGATCCCGCTCGAGTCGCGCATCATCCACGTGGCCGACGCCTTCGAGGCGATGATCTCCGATCGCCCCTATCGCACGGCGCCGGGTCAGGAGTTCGCGATCGAGGAGCTGCGCCGCCACGCCGGCACGCAGTTCGACGAGCAGGTGGTCGAGGCGCTCATGCGGGTGCTCGGCGTGCTCGGCGTGGCGAGCACGCCCGTCGAGCATGAGCTCGTCGCCTGAGCGTCCGCCGGCGGGACACACCCCGAGCCCCCAGGACCGATCATGTGATTTCGATCGGGGTCCCCACCGAGATGATCCGCCACAGGCGTGCGATGTCCGCGTTGCGCATGCGGATGCACCCGTGCGACGGTCGCCCGGGGATCAGCTGCGGTTCGTCGGTCCCGTGCACGCCCACCACGCCTCCGCCCGGCCATTCGTCGAGCGTTGGCGCATAGGCGCTCGTGCCGAGCGCGAACGGTCCGTAGACGGGAGCGTTGAGCGTGATCAGCTTCTCCATCACGTAGAAGTGCCCGGCGGGGGTGACCGTGCTCGCCTTGCCCGTTCCCACCGGCGCGCTGAAGATCGCGCGGCCGTCGCGGAAGAGCGTCGCGCGCAGATCGCGCTGGTCGACGAGCAGATAGCCATCGACCGTGTGAAATGCGCCGAGCGCGTCCCCGGGCACCCAGCCGGTCCTGCCGTTGGGCCTGCCCGGCAGCTCGAGGCGAACCCAGCCCGCGGCGGAGAGAGGCTGCTCGGCTGCCAGCACCACGTACAGCTCCGCCTGCCCGTCGTCGGTCAGGAACCGCAGGTGCCCGAGCGTGCGCGCACGGGGGGAGGGGCTCGCGCGAACGGCCGCTTCGTAGGTGGGATAGGCCCAGCGGGAGATCCTGTGCAGGTCTGAGATGCGCACGAGCGCAGTCACTGAGCCCTGCGCCTGCGCCGGGGGAACGAGCGTGCAGAGCTGCATCGCGACCAGCACGCCGGCCGCCAGCAGGGCCAGCGACGCGCGGCGCCGAGGGGCCCCGGCTGCGTGGAGCGCGAGCACGCTAGCCGGTGAACTTGGGCGTGAGCGCCGCCGAGGCGCAGCGCAGCACGATCATCCGGCGCGATGCCGTCACTGCCCTTGCTGCGCCCGGGGCCTTGACCATCGTGATCTTCGCCAGCAGGCGGTGTGCCCCCACACGCAGCTTCGACGGGTCGATCACGATCGACAGCTGGCCTTTGCGCGCGCTGTGGGCCGTCAACCGCTTCAGCTTGTGCCCGTCCAGGTAGAAGGTCACGCTCGCCACTCCCGCCGACTTGATCGTCACGCGGAAGCCGCGGCGCACGCAGCCCTGGGGCCCGCTCAGCCTCGGGACGCTGGCCGCCGAGAACGCCAGCACCCCCGATCGCGGGGGCTGGGTGGTGATGCTGCCGAGCGTCGAGGCGCTCACGGTCGGCGGGGGAGTGGTGGTCGTTGTCGAGGAGGTTTTTTCTTCTTTGTGCGGCTGTGTCACCGGTGGCACCTGCACTTCCACCGTGTTCGAGGTTTCCGAGATCGGCGAGCCTTCGCCCTCGGGCGGGGTCGCGGTGAGCGTCACCGCGTTCAGGTACCTGCCGGATGTCCGGTCGGCCGTGCCCAGCAGGTGGCTGCAGAGGTAGGTCGTCGAGGCGCCCGCCGCCAGTTCCGCCACCCCGGGGCCGCCGCTGATCGTTTCTTCGTCGCAGCGGGGGTCGCTGAAGTTGCCGAGGCTCAGCGGGACGTTGCCCGTGTTGCGCACCACGATCTCGTAGTCGACGGTCTGGCCGACCTGGCCGGTCACGGGCGTGCTCGTGTAGGAGCCGCCGGCGCCCGCGATCTGCTGGAGCTTTTCGATCGCCAGCGCGGGAGCGGCGGGGCATGTGACCTTGGCGTGGATGTCGAACGCGCCGTGAAAGCCGTTGGTCGTCCATTTTCCCCACGCGTCGATCTTGTAGCCCGCACCTCCGGGACCGGGGGGTGCGTTGATCGCCACCACGTCGGTCCCGGTCGTGCCATCGAAGGTGAACGTCCTCAGCGTCGCCGGAAGGTGGCCGATCGTGAGTTTCTCGGTGACCGTGTTCCCCGGCAGGTCCGGGAAGCCCCTGAAGGTCCAGCTCACCTGGGTGCAGCTGATTTTGACCACGCCGTTCTCGCGTTCTTCCTCTTTGGTCTTGGCCCGCTCGGAGCGTTCCCTGCGCGCCCTTTCCTGCATTTCGCGCTGGGCCTTGCGTTCCTCGGCGCGCTGCAGCCGTTCGGCGAGGCGGGTGTTCCTCGCCGCTTCGCGTTCGGGTGAGCGTTCCTTGGCCTGGCCGATCGGCGCGAGGAACGCCACGAGCACGAGGACGAGGGGTAGGAGCAGCGCGAGCGAACCCGCCCACAGCCGGCGCGTGGGACGGAGACGGCGACCCGCGCGCGCCAGTCTGCTCACAGATCCCTCGGTCTGTGGCTCTCGGCTATCGCGCATCGGATACCCCTCTCCCGTTCCGTGGGTCGCATTCGCTCTCGAGCCGCAGCGCACTCCGTGGCCCCTCGTCCCGGCCCGTCCTCAGCGGTCCGGAAGTTGTTCACAGGACGATTGCAGAGATGCCCGCGCGCGCGACCGCCCGCGGCTCCCCTTTTACGGGGGATCTTTGGGGGAGGCAAAGGGTGGTTGCAGGGTGATATGCAGCTCACCCTTTGACGTGTGTTTGCCGATAGGATGGTGCATCGTCATGTCTGAGACCTCAGCGATCACCGTCGCGGTCGGGCGCTTTCCAGACCTCCTCGCCCGCGGGCTGCGGGGACTGGTGCAGGACGACCCCAGCCTCGAGCTCGTGGCCCGCGACATGGCTCCGGCGCAGCTGGACGCCGTCCTGCGCCGCCACGATCCGCGCGTGGCGATCCTCGACGCCGGCACGCTGCGCAGCCCGATCGAGGTGCGAGAGCTCACCATCCGTCATCCCGCGACCCATCTGCTGCTGCTCGCCGACCACGCCTCGAGTGTCGAGGCAGCCCAGCTGCTCGCCTTCGGAGCCGCCGCCTGCCTGCCCAAGGGCACCCAGGAGCGCGACGTCCTCAACGCCATCCACCTGGCCTCACGCGGGCTGCAGCTGATCCCAAGGGGCACCGACGGCGCCCCTTCTTCGGGCTCGGGACTGCTCACCGCTCGCGAGTCCGACGTGCTGGCCGAGCTGCAGCGCCGGCGCTCCAACGCCCAGATCGCGGCCGACCTGAGCATCAGCGTGGAGACCGTGCGCACCCACGCCCGCCACATCTACCGCAAGCTCGGCATATCCTCACGCCGCGAGCTGCTGACCCCGGCGCGCGTCGGCTGAGGCCCGCCGCCCGCCGCCCGCCGCCCGCCGCCCGCGGCGCTAGGTTCTCAGGGAGCCGTGTCCGCCTCAGAGTCCCTGCGCGTCGCGCACCTCGACGCCGACGCCTTCTACGTCTCGATCGAGCTGCGCCGCCACCCAGAGCTGCGCGGCAAGCCGGTCGTCGTCTCCGGCAGCGGCCCGCGCGCGGTGGTGACCACAGCGAGCTACGAGGCCCGCCGCTACGGCGTCGGCTCAGCCATGCCGGCCTCGCGCGCGCGGAGATTGTGCCCGCAGGCGATCTTCCTCCCACCGGACTTCCCGACCTACCGCGCGGCCTCCGCACAGATGATGGGCATCGTGCGGGATCACGTGGAGCGCGTCGAGGTGGTGGGTCTCGACGAGGCCTATCTCGACCTCGAGGGGCTGTTCTCACCGCGCACCGCCATGCGCCGGCTGGTGGCCGAGATCAAGGCGGCAACCGAGCTCACCTGCTCGGTCGGCATCGGCCCCAACAAGCTCGTCGCCAAGGTCGCATCCGACGCCGAGAAGCCCGCCGGCTTCGTGGCGCTCACCCGCGAAGAGGCCTGCGCCCGCTTCGCCGCGGCCCCGCCCAGCCTGGTGCCGGGCATCGGCCCCAAGACGGCTGCGAGGCTTGCCGAGCTGGGCCTGAGCACGCTCGCCGCGGTGGCCGGCGCACCCGAGCAGCTGCTCGTCGAGCGCTTCGGAGCAAACCTCGGACGCGAGCTGCGCAGGCGCGCCCGCTTCGAGCACGACGGCGAGGTGGGCGCGGCCCACAAGGTCGTCTCGGAGTCGCGCGAGCGGACCTTCGACCTCGATCTGAAGGATCCCGAGGAGCTGCGCGCAGCGCTCTCGCGCATGGCCGGCGAGCTGTGCGCAAGCCTCTCCGCGAACGGACGCCGGGGACGCACGATCGCCATCAAGGTACGCCTCGACGACTTCACCACCATTACTCGCGCGCGAACTGTGCCCGAGCCCACATGCGACGTCGAGCTCGTCACCGCCCAGGCGCTGCGGCTGCTCGAGGACTACTCGCCGCCGCGCCCCGTGCGGCTGCTGGGAGTTCGCGTCGCCGGCCTGAGCGCCGCGCCGGGAGGCGAAGGCGCCTCCGCCGGCCCGGGCGCCGCGCGCGCGGATGCGGCCGAGGCTCGCGCGCAGCTCGCGCTGCCCGTCTGAGCAACGCGAGCGCCTGCTTCGGCGTGCCGTGCCCGCGCGGGCGCGCGCTAGGATCGAGGCGTGTCCGTGATCCCCGTGGGCGACATCGAGCTCAGCTACGAACGCGGCGGCTCCGGGCCGCCGCTGCTGGCGATCATGGGCATGAGCGGCACGGCCCTGCACTGGGGCGAGCCGTTCCTGGAGGCCCTGCGCGAGAGCTTCGAGGTGATCGTCTACGACCACCGTGGCATCGGCGACAGCACACGCCTCGAGGGAGAGCTCACGATCTCCGGGTTGGCGGAGGACGCCCACGGCCTACTGGAAGCCCTGGAAATCGACTCGGCCCACGTGCTCGGCATCTCGATGGGCGGGATGATCGCCCAGGAGCTCGCGCTCGCCCATCCCGAGAGCGTGCGCACGCTCACGCTCGGCTGCACCTACTGCGGCGGGGAGGGCAGCTCGCACGCCGCGCCCGAGATCCTCCAGCGCCTGTTCGAGGCGATCAGCTCCGGTGACCGCGAGCGCGCGATTCGCACCGGCTGGGAGATCAACGTCTCCGCCGCGAAGGCCGCCGACGATGACGCCTACGCCGTCTTCCTGGAGATAGCCCAGCGGCGCGCGGTCGCGGTGCCCGTCGTGATGGCGCAGGCGCAGGCCGTCCTGGCTCATGACACGCACGATCGCCTGGCCGGCCTGAGGATGCCCACGCTCGTGATCCACGGCACCGAGGACCAGATGCTCCCCGTGCAGAACGGTCGCATGATCGCCTCGCTGATCCCGGGCGCGCAGCTCGAGATCCTCGACGGCGTCGGGCACCTGTTCTTCTGGGAGCGGCCCGAGCGCTCGGCCGAGCTGATCCGCACGCTCGCCGCCGTCCCCGCCTGAGGCGCCCGTGAGCGTCGAGCCGAGCGTGCTGGCCGTGCGTTCGGACGGCGTCGTGCTGTCGGGCGAGCAGAGCGGGGAGGGCCAGGCGATCGTGCTGGCACACGGGCTCAGCGCCACGCGCCGCTATGTCGTCATGGGCTCTCGCGCGCTCGAGCGCTCCGGGCACCGGGTGATCGCCTACGACGCCCGCGGACACGGTCGCTCGAGCCCGGCGCCGGAGCGCGCCTACGGCTACGAGCACCTCGCGCTCGATCTCGAGGCGGTGCTCGACGCCGCGGGCCTGCAGAGCGCGGTCATCGCCGGCGCCTCGATGGGCGCACACACGGCGCTGCGCTTCGCGCTCGCCCACCCCGAGCGTGTGCGGGCGCTTGCGATCATCACACCCGCGTTCGACCCCGAGCGCACGCTCTCGGCCGCCGAGCTCAGTGGCTGGGATGCCCTCGCCCGTGGGCTCAGGGAGGGAGGGGTGGAGGGGTTCGTGCACGCGTATGACCTGACCGGAGTCTCCGAGGCGTGGCGCGGGACGCTCGAGCGCGTGCTGCGCCAGCGCCTGTCTGCGCACGAGCACCCCGGGGCGGTGGCCGACGCGCTCGAAGTGGTTCCCCGCTCGCGCCCGTTCGAGGCGATGGGCGCGCTCGGGGCGATCGAGGTACCGGTCGTGGTGGTCGCAAGCCGCGACGGGGCCGACCCCGGGCATCCCCTGGCGGTGGGCGAGCGCTACGCCGCCGCGATCCCCGGGGCGCGGCTGCTCGTCGAGGATCAGGGGCCGCCGGCGCGCTCGCCGATCGCCTGGCAGGGAGGACAGCTCTCGAAGGTCCTGAGCGAGCTCGTCGCCGAAGTTGGTACGTGATAACGTACGCTCGTATGCCAACGCGGGATTGGGATGGCGAGAGCTACGACCGCGTCTCGGCGACCATGGAGGCGCTCGGACTCGAGGTCCTCGAGCGCCTGGAGCTGAGCGGTGACGAGCTGGTGCTCGACGCAGGCTGTGGCTCCGGGCGCATCACCGCCGCACTGATCGAGCGCGTGCCGCGCGGACACGTGATCGCGCTCGACGAGTCGCCCTCGATGGTCCAGGCGGCCTGGGAGCGCCTCGGGGGGCAGGCCGACGTGCGCGTCATGGACCTGCTGGAGCTCGACCTCGAGCAGCCCCTCGACGCGATCCTCTCGACCGCCACCTTCCATTGGATCTCCGATCACGAGCGTCTCTTCTCGAAGCTCCACGCCGCCCTGCGCCCCGGCGGAGCGCTCGCGGCGCAGTGCGGGGGAGAGGGCAACATCGCGCACCTGCGCGGACGGGTGCGCAGCGTGATCGAGCGCGAGCCCTATGCGCGCCACTTCGAGGGCTGGCGTGCGCCCTGGCACTACCCATCGCCGGATGTCACGCGGGAGCGCCTGCTGGCCGCCGGGTTCGCCGCCGCCGAGTGCTGGCTTGCACCGGCGCCGCGCCAACCGGAGGAGCCGCGCGCATACCTCTCCACGATCGTGCTCGGGCCCCACGTCCAGCAGCTGCCCGAGGCGCTGCGCGAGCCCTTCATGGACGACGTGCTCGAGGTCCTGGGCGAGCCGGTGGTCGTCGACTACGTGCGCCTGAACATCGACGCGATCGCCTGATCGTCCCCGACCTCCGCGCCGCTCAGGAGCGTTGCATAGCGGCCACCCAACTGAACGAGCTCGTCATGATCACCCCGCTCCACGATCCGCCCGGCGTCGAGCACCAGGATCTGGTCGGCGTCGCGGATCGTCGAGAGGCGGTGGGCGATGGCGATCGTGGTGCGCCCACGGGCGAGGTCGTCCAGCGCCTGCTGCACCGCGCGCTCGGTCTCGTTGTCGAGCGCCGAGGTCGCCTCGTCGAGGATCAGCACGGGCGGATTGCGAAGCACGGTCCTCGCGATCGCCATGCGCTGCTTCTCACCGCCCGAGAAGCGGTAGCCACGCTCGCCCACCGGCGTGTCGTAGCCGTCGGGAAGCGAGGAGATCAGATCGTGGATCTGGGCCGCGCGCGCCGCGTCTTCGATCTCCCCGTCGCTGGCCTCGGGGCAGGCGAAGCGCAGGTTCTCGCGGATCGAGGAGTGAAACAGGTAGGTCTCCTGGGAGACCAGGCCCACGTTCGCCGCCAGCGAGTCGAGGGTCAAGTCGCGGATGTCCACGCCGTCGATGCTCACAGAGCCCTGCTGGGGCTCGTACAGCCTCGCGACCAGATAGGCCAGCGTGGTCTTGCCCGAGCCGGTCTCGCCCACCAGCGCCGTGCGCGTGCCCGCCGGGATCTCGGCGTCGATCTCCTGGAGCGTCCAGGGCGACTCCGGTGCGTAGCGGAAGGAGACGCCGGTCAGGCGCACGTCACCCCGCACGTCGTGCAGCTCGCGCGCCCCGGGGCGCTCGACGATGTCCACGGGCAGGTCGAGGTACTCGAAGATCCGCCCGAACAGCGCGAGCGAGGTCTGCACTTCCAGGCCCACCGACAGCAGCTGCTGCATCGGGAACAGCAGGCGCGTCTGCAGCGCGGTGAACGCGACGATCGTGCCGATCGTGATCGGGTTGTGGCTGTTGGAGATGTTGTAGCCCGCATACCAGTAGACCGCGGCGGGCATGATCGCGAAGCTCATCTGAACCGAGGCCATCCGCCAGCGCCCCGCCATGCGTGCGCGGACCTCGAGATCGGCCAGAACGCTTGACTCCGAGGAGAAGCGCCCGACGAGCTCTTGGGAGCGTCCCATCGTCTTTCCCAGCAGGATCCCCGAGACCGACAGCGACTCCTCGACCAGCGTCGACATGTCCGCCAGGCGGCCCTGGCGCACCGACTGGATGCGCCGGCGCTCGTTGCCCACCCGGCGCGTGAGCCACACGAAGAACGGCAGCAGAATCAGGGAGAAGACGGTCAGGCGCCAGCTCAGGGCGAACATCGCCACGACCGTGGCCGTGACCGTCGCCACCGTCGAGACGGTCGAGGTCGCGGTGCTCGTCACGACGTCGTCGATGCCGCCGATGTCATAGGCGATGCGCGCCTGCACCTCGCCCGAGCGGGTGCGCGTGAAGAACGCCAGCGACATCCGCTGAAGGTGCGCGTACACCGCCGCGCGCAGGTCGTGCATCACGCGCTGACCGACCTGGTTCGAGATCCAGGTCTGCGCCACTCCTATCACGCCGGTGATCACGGCCAGCGCGATCATCCCGCCCACCAGCCACGACAGCAGCGTGAGGTCGTGTTTGAGGATCCCCTTGTTGACCGCTTCGCGCAGCAGGAACGGCGTGGCGATGCTGAGGACCGAGCCGAGCACGATCAGGCCGAGCAGCAGGCCGAGGCGCACGCGGTAGGGGATGAACAGGCGTCCGATCCGCCGCAGCGAGACGGCTTTGTCGGGGACGTCCTCGGGACGCAGCTTCGGCGGCGGCGTGTGGTGGCCTCCACCACTGCGTCCCTGGGCAAAGGGCTGGCTGCTCACACAGTGACTCTACCGGCGCTCCCACGGCTGCTCGGCGCAGGTCGTGGGCCTGCGCGGCGCGACGCGCGGCCCCGCGGCCACGCTGATCGCTCGCACAGCTCGCCGCCGGCACCGGTGAGCGCCCGCGGCGGCGCGATGCCCTCAGCTACCCTGCAAGAGCCGTGAAACCCGCCTGGATCCGCTCGCTGACCGCGCCTGAGACGCGCGTTCTCGGCTGCCTGCTGGAAAAGCAGCGCACCACCCCCGACGCCTATCCGCTGTCGCTCAACGCGCTGCGCCTGGCGTGCAACCAGTCGACCAACCGCGAGCCCGTGGTCGACTACGACGAGGCAGTGATCCGCGACGCCCTGCACCGCCTGGAACGGCGCGGCATCACACGCCTGGCCAGCGGCGCGGGCTCTCGCGCGCCCAAGTACCGCCATCTGCTCGCGGAAGCCCTACCGATGGACGCGGGCGAGCAGGCGGTCGTCTGCGTGCTGATGCTACGCGGAGCGCAGACCCCGGGAGAGCTCAAGCAGCGCACAGAGCGAATGCACGCCTTCGGTGACCTGGGCGGCGTGCATGAGACCCTCGACAGGCTGATCGAGCGCGAGCTCGTGCGGCGCCTCGAGCGCCGTCCGGGACAGAAGGAGGAGCGCTACGCCCAGCTGCTCCAGCAGGAGGATGACGACGGGGAGGAGCAGCCGGCGCCACGCAGTCCCGGCACGGGTTTCGCCCAACCCGACTTCGCCGGCTCCCCGGCCGCTCCGATCGACGATCTCCACGAGCGGGTGGCGCGCCTCGAGCGCGAGGTGGCCGAGCTGCGTGCCCAGACGCGCGATGCTGTGGGGCAGCCGAGCCCATGACGAGCGTACATCTGATCATCGCCTCCACCTCCGACACGGCAACGGGCGTGGGCATCCCGCTCGCGCTCGCAGCCGGGCTCGTGTCTTTCCTCTCGCCCTGCGTGCTGCCGCTCGTGCCCGGCTACCTCTCGACGGTGATCGGCGTCACGCCGGCCGATCTGAAAGGGGGGGTGGGGGCGCGGCGGGTGCTCAAACCGAGCCTGCTGTTCATCGCGAGCTTCTCGGCCATCTTCATCCTGCTGGGGATGAGCGCGACGGTCATCGGCTCGAGCCTCAACGCGCACAAACACGCGCTCGAGCAGGCCGGCGGGGTGGTGATCATCCTGATGGGACTGATCTTCCTTGCCACGCCCTTCGTGGCGATCTTCAACCGCGAGTGGCACTCGGAGTCGCTCCTGCGCCTCGCCGGGAAGGGCGGGCCGCTCGTGGCCGGCGCCGCCTTTGCGATCGCCTGGACACCCTGCACGAGCATCACCCTCGGCGCGATCCTCACCCAGGCTGCGATCTCCAACTCGGCCGCCCACGGCGCGCTGCTGCTCGCCTTCTACTCGCTCGGGCTGGCGATCCCGTTCCTACTGATCGCGCTGGCCTTCGAGCGGATGACGCTGGCGCTGGCGGTCGTCAAGCGCCACTTCCCCGTGATCATCGGCGTGGGCGGCGCCGTGATGATCGTGCTCGGCGTGCTGATCCTCACGGGGGAGTTCACGATCCTCAACGCCCGGGCCAACGAACTGCTGCAGGGCACCGGGTTCGACGTGTCCAACGTCTGAAAGTGGTGACTCGCGCGCGCGTGCGCGCACGCGCGAGTCACCCCTCCGCGACGGTTACCCCGTCCCATAGACTGAGATCGTGGAGTTCCGCACGATCTCGCATGAGGGGCGCTCCCACGTCCTCTCGCAGATGGGGGAGGGGCCGGACATCGTGCTCCTGCACGGCTTCCCCGACACGCCCTACTCGTGGTCTGAGATCGCCGAGGCGCTCGTGGGCGCCGGCTGGCGCGTCACCGTGCCCTGGCTGCGGGGATATCACCCCGAGACGATCGTTCCCGGCCGCCGCTATGACCCGGAGACGCTCGGACGCGACGCGCTGGCGTTGCTCGACGCGATGGGCATCGATCGCACCGTGCTCATCGGCCATGACTGGGGCGCGCTGCTCACCTACGTGGCCGCCGCCCTGGAACCGAACCGCGTCCGCGCGATCGTCACCTCGGGCATCCCTCACCCGGCGGTGCTGCGCCGCACGCCCCAGGCGATGTGGGCGGTGCGCCACTTCATCGCGCTGAAGATGCCGTGGGCCGCCTGGCACTGCCGGCGCCAGGACTTCGCCTACCTCGACGCCCTCTACCGCCGCTGGGCGCCCGACTGGACGGGCCCGGAGCGCGAGGAGACCTTGCGCCGCGCCAAGGAGGCCCTCTCACCCCAGGCGACGCTCGAGGGTGCGATCTCCTACTACCGCGACCTGCCACTCGGGGGAGCCCCGGCCGTGGAGAGGGTGGGGGCGGTCCCCGGTCTGATCATCGGCGGCGATCACGCGCTCGGCCAGGAGGGGCTGTACGAGGCCACGGCGGCGCTGCTGCCCGGGCCCAGCCGGGCGCTGATCGTGGAGGGGGCCGGACATTGGCCGCACCGGGAGAAGGCCGCCGTGGTCATCCCGGAGATGCTTCGGTTCCTCTCCGAGCTGCCGGCCTGAGGGCCCGCTGCGAGGGGCTCAGGCGGCGCTCTGCGCGGTGGGCCGCTCCCGCGACGCCGCCGCCGAGGCCGTGCGCCTGCGCTCGAGGTAGCGCCGTTCCCAGGCCTCCTGGTTGCGCTTGGCGTCGAGCACGAAGGGGGAGTAGCCGATCGCCTTGACGATCAGCCTGTTGACCGTCGCCCACGGCTCGGGCAGCGGGCGCAGCACGTCCACGAACAGCACCACCCGCGTCTTGTCGGTGTCGTTCCAGACCTCGTGGTTGAAGGTGTCGTCGAAGATCATGCTCCCGCCCCGCTCCCAGTGGCGGAAGTCCTCGCCCACGCGGATGCGACAGGCCTCGGCGTCCTCGGGCACGATCAGCCCGAGGTGGTAGCGCAGCACGCCCTTGTAGGGGCCGCGGTGGTCGAGGATGTGCTTGCGCGGCGAGAGGATCGAGATCATCGCCGTGGTCATGCCCGGTATCTCGCGCATGAGGGCGGCCGTGCGCGGGCACATCTCGACGCCGAGCTTGGCCTCGAAGCCGTAGCCGTAGAGGAAGAACGTCTTCCAGCGGTCGTCGTCTGTGATCTCGATCTGATCCTTGGAGATGTCCTGGAAGTTGGCGAGGCCCTCGCGGTCCTCGAGCACGCGCTCGAGCTCCTCGCGGATGACCGCCCAGTTCTCCTCGACGTGCGCGATCCAGGGAAAGCGCTCGTTGTCGAAGAACGTCGCGTCGCCCACTAGCGACTTTCGCCCGATGAAGCGCTCGATCGGGGCCAGGATACGTTCGCCGACCGAGATCGTGAGCTCGACCGTCCGCTCCCACAGCGCCTTCTGCGTCATCGCTCTGCCTCCTCTGCTGGCCCTGCTGGTGATCCTGGGCCAGCTTAGCCAGTCGGCAGGCTCTATCTCCTGCGGGCGCTGGAACGACGGTCAGGAAGCGCCGGCGAGGATGACGGGGACGTCGTAGGCGGTGAAGTGCCGGTCCGCCGTGAGGATCGTGAGACCCTCGCTCCGCGCCTGTGCGATCAGCAGGCGATCGAAGGGATCGCGGTGATGCAGCGGGAGCGTGGCGACGTCCAGACCATGTTCGGGCGCGAGGCCGAGTATCCGCGCGCCGCTCTCCAGAACGTGCTCGCGGAGGCCAACGGGGAGGCGGAGCTTGCCCGTGGCCGCCTTGATGCCGACCTCGATGAACGAGACGACGCTGACCAGCAGCTCCTCGGCTGTCGCTATCGCCTCCGTCGCACCTCCGATGCGATCCAGGCGTCCCTCCTGCTGCCATAGCAGAACATGCGTATCGAGCAGGAGCCTCACAGAAGCTTGTCCTCCTCGTCCCATTCGGCGTACATCTCGTCCAGCTCCTGCTCGCTGAACTCGAAGTCCTCAGAGATCCAGATCTTGCCCGCCAGGGCGCCGCTCGTGGCCAGGAACCTCTCGCCAGGTGTCATCTGCGGCTCGACTCGCACGAGGCGTGCCACCGGAGCCCCGTTGCGGGCGATCTCCACCTCTTCGCCCGCCTCCACGCGGGCGAGCAGGCTCGAGAGGTTCGTCTTCGCCTGGCCGACGTTGACCCTCATAGCATCCATGCTATCAACCTTGGCCAAGCTTGGCCAATGCCTGGATCCCAGCCTGGACGCCATAGGTTCTACTACGACGCCGCGCACCAAACTGGACACGGAAGGGCCGCATGCGGGCCTTCCCCGGACGCGCATGCGCGTACGGCCGGCTGGCGCATGCGCCAGCCGCACAACATGAAAGAACCGCATCGACCCCCGGCGAGCTCTCGCGTGCCGGGGGTCGAGCGGATCGGAGGTTGGTGCTAGGCGGCCTCGCGGAGCGCCGCCAGCTCGGGCGACTCTGCGAGCTTCTTCAATGCCCGCTGCTCGAGCTGTGAGGCGCGCTCGGCGGAGAAGCCGAGGCGCTTGCCGATCGCGGTGAGCGTCTGGGGCTCCTCGCGGCCGGTGCCGAAGCGAAGGGTGAGCACCTTGCGCTCCGTTTCAGGCAGCTGCTCGATCGCGCGGTGCACGATCCGCTCGCGCTCGTTGTCCCAGGCCGTCTCCTCCGGCACCTCGGCGTCGGAGGGGAGCAGGTCACCGAGGGCGGTGTCGCCGTCCTCGCCGATCTGCTGGTCGAGGCTGACGAGAGCGGCGCGCTGGTGACGCACCTCTTCGACCTGCTCGATCGGCAGCCCGGTCTCCTGGGCGAGCTCCTCGAGCGTGGGCTCACGACCGAGGCGCACCGACAGCTCTCGCTCTACGCGACCGACCTTGCGCGAGCGCTGGGCCACGTGGACGGGCAGGCGGATGGTGCGGCCGGAGTTCTCCAGGCCGCGCTGGATCGCCTGACGGATCCACAGGGTTGCGTAGGTCGAGAAGCGAAAGCCCTTGCGCCAGTCGAACTTCTCGCTGGCACGGATCAGGCCGAGCATGCCCTCCTGGACGAGATCGCCGAGGGGCAGGCCCTGGTTCTGGTAGCGCCTTGCGTTCGATGCCACGAGGCGCAGGTTGGAGTTGACGAGCAGTTCCTTGGCGTAGAGGTCGCCGCGCTCGATCCGCTGGGCCAGGTCGATCTCCTGAGCGGGGGTGAGCAGGGGGTAACGCCGCGAGTGGGCCAGCAGCTGGTCCACCGCCTCGGGGATGAACGTGTCGGCTGCGCCGACTTCGATGCGCTCGATGGGGTTGTCGAGCCGCTCAGGGGCAGCGGCGGGCTCGGCGGCGTGCTCCGCGTCCTGGACGGGAGCCTCGCGGTCGAGCGTTAGAGTGGTGTCTACTGGGGAGTCTGACATTGGCGTCCTTCTTAATCCGATGCTTGGAGTCGGAATTATACGCCTCGATAGTTGCGTTGTCAATTATCTTTGAGGACGCGGTTCCTCGATGCTCGTTCGACGCTTCCTACGGGCGTCCCTGCCTGGCGGACCACATTGGGAATTTCCCGCCATGGAGCAGCCTAAAACCCCCGAAGGCGGCAAAAGGAGCGATTTCGAGGCGCCGGGAGCCTATCGTCGCATCCCGCGGGGGGAGTGAGCGCCGATGGCTAAGCTCGGCGAATGACCATAGATCTCTCCTCCAAGGTAGTGGCAGTGACCGGCGCGTCCTCCGGCATCGGCGAGGCCACGGCGCTCGCCTGCGCCCAGGCCGGGGCAGCGGTCTCGCTGGCGGCGCGTCGCGCCGATCGGATCGAGGCTCTCGCCGAACGGATCACAGCGGCGGGCGGGCGCGCGATCGCGATCCCGACAGACGTGGGCGACGAGTCCCAGGCACGGGTGTTCGTGGAGCGCACACACTCCGAGCTGGGCCGTTTGGACGTGCTCGTCAACAACGCCGGCGTGATGCTGCTCGGCCCGATCGAGAACGCCCCCACCGAGGAGTGGCGGCGGATGATCGAGGCCAACGTCTTCGGCGTCCTCTACTGCACCCATGCCGCGCTCCCGCTGATGCGCGAGCAGGGCTCGGGGCACATCGTCAACGTGAGCTCCGTCGCCGGCCGGGTCGCGCGGGCGGGCTCGGGCGTCTACAACCTCACCAAGTTCGGAGTGGGCGCCTTCTCGGAGTCCCTGCGCCAGGAGGGCGTTCCGATCGGCGTGCGCGTCACCACGATCGAGCCCGGCGCCGTCGCCACCGAGCTGCCAGGGCACAACCGCCCGGAGGTGCTCGAGCAGATGGCCAAGCGCTTCGCCGGCGTCACGCCCCTGAGCTCCGAGGACATCGCCCGGGCGATCCTCTACGCGATCGGCCAGCCGCCCAACGTGAGCGTCAACGAGGTGCTCGTGCGCCCCAGCGGCCAGGGCGCCTAGCCACCGGGAGGGGTCCGCCCGCCCGCGCGGGGGGCGCCCGGGGCGATCTCGAGTTGGACGATCTCCGATCGCTCGCCGCCGGCGTGATCGACCTGGAGGGTGGTGTGCTCCACGTCGAAGCGCTCGCGCAGCATCGCCTCCATGCGCCGCCGCGCGAGATGGCAATCGCAGTCGGCGCCCACGAGCACGTGCGCCGAGAGGGCGGGGAAGCCGCTGGTGACCTCCCACACGTGCAGGTCGTGCACCTCCACGACTCCCTGCTGGGACACGAGCGCTTGCCCGATCGCCTGGGGGTCGAGGCCCTCGGGGGCGGCCTCTAGGAAGACGCGCCCCGAGGCCCGCACGAGCGAGAGGCCCGAGCGGAGCATCAGCGCGGCGATCAGCAGCGACACCAGGGGATCGGCGCGCTGGAAGCCGCTCACGAGGATCACCCCCGCCGCGATCGCGGTCGCGATGAACCCGTAGAGATCGGTGAGGATGTGCTGGAGGCTGCCCTCGATGTTGAGGCTGCGGCGGTTGGCCCTGGCCAGCATCCACGCGGCCGCCAGGTTCACGGCGACGCCCGCCAGCGCCACCGCCAGGACGGGCCATCCATGCACGTGGGGAGGGTTGAAGAGCCTGCGCACGGCCTCATACAGGACGAACGCGGCCAGGATCAGCAGCGTCACGCCGTTGGCCTGCGCGGAGAGGATCTCCACCCGCTTGAGGCCGAAGGTCATCGCGCCACGGGCCGGGCGTGCGGCGAGCCTCAGGGCCATCAGCGAGAGCCCGATGGCGCCGGCGTCGGTGAGCATGTGGGCGGCGTCTGAGAGCAGCGCCAGCGAGTGGGAGATCACCCCGACCCCGACCTCCACGGCCATGAAGGCGAGGATCAGGACGAGCACGAGCATCAGGCGGGAGCTGTCGGCGTCCTCGCTCAGGGCATGGCTGTGTCCGTGTGTGTGTCCAGCATGGTCGTGGGCCACGCGCCCACGATACGCCGTGACCTGGACCGGCTGGCGATCACGGGTGCGGGGCGACGGCTCTAGTCTCCAGCGATGACGCGGGCCGCGGGCAATGAGCATGCGCTGAGCCAGCAGCGCACAACGCTGGTGTCGATCGCCGTCGCCGGGGTGCTCGTGGCGATCAAGCTCGGCGTGGGGCTGGCCACGGGCAGCCTCGGCCTCGTATCCGCCGGGATCGAGTCGAGCGGCGATGTGATCGCCGCCGTGCTGACCTTCTTCGCCGTGAGGCTGGGGGGACGTCCGGCCGACCGCGGGCACCCATATGGCCACCGCCGCGCCGAGAACCTCGGCGCGCTCGGCGAGGCCGCGATCCTGTTCGGCGGCGGGCTGCTGGTGAGCGTGGAAGCCGTCAGGCACCTCCTCTCCGGCGGCAGGGCACCCGACATCCGCTGGTATCAGTTCGCCGTGATCGCGCTCGCGGTGATCCTGGACCTGAGCCGCACGAGGGTCTCGCTCGCGGCGGCCCGCCGCTACGGAAGCCCGGCGCTGCGCTCAAACGCCTTCCACTTCGCCGCCGACATGGCCGGCTCGATGGCTGTGCTCGCGGGACTGCTGAGCGTTCACGCGGGCTTCCACCAGGGCGACTCCGTGGCCGCGCTGGTAGTCGCCGCGATCATCCTCGGGGCCGCCGTCAGGCTGATCACCGAGAACGCAAACGTCCTGATGGACCGCGCCCCCGCGCAGGCGCGGGCGGCGGCCGAGCGGGCGATCGCAGGGCTCGGCGCCGACATCGAGCTCAGCCGGCTGCGACTGCGCGAGTCCGCCGGGCGCTACTTCGCGGACGTCGTCGTCAGCGTGCCGCCAGGGCAGGCCGTGGTCGAGGGCCACGGCGCCGCCGACCAGATCGAGGACGCCGTCGAGGCGGCCCTTCCGGGCAGCGACGTGGTCGTCCATGTCGAGCCCCGCCGCCGCGGCCTCGACCTGCGCGACCGGGTGCTCGCGATCGCGCTGGCCGAACCCCTCGTCAAGGAGGCCCACGACATCACGATCTTCGAGCAGGGGGGCGCGGCGAGCGTCTCGCTGCACCTCAAGTTCCCGGCCGACCTGGCCCTGCGCGAGGCCCACGAGGTCGCCGAGCGCATCGAGCGGGCGATCCGCGAGCGCCCGGGCGTGATCGACGTGCAGACCCACCTGGAGCCGCTCGAGCTCCCACTCAGCGCCCAACGCTCCGACGAGGATGCCGACGCCCAGGCCACACATGAGATCGGGCGGCTCGTGCGCGCGCGCACCGGCGCCGATCCGCTGTTCGTCAAGCTGCTCTCCACCGAGGGGGGACGCGTGCTGTTCCTCACGCTCGACGTGGGCGCCGGCGAGTCCCTGAAGGGCGCCCACGAGCTCGCCGGGGAGCTCGAGGAGGAGCTGCGCAGGCGGATCCCAGACCTCGTCGACGTGATCGTCCACACCGAGCCCTGAGCCACGCGTGAGCCACGCGTGAGCCAGGCGTGAGCCACGCCGCGGGAAGGATCCCGCCGCTGCGGCATCTAGCAGGGCAAGCTCGGGACGATCCTCGCCGCCGGCCCGAAGAAGCTCACGGTGTACCTGTTCGAGGCCGACCAGGGCGCAAAGGCCTTCGGCGCGAGCTGGTACGTGCTGGCGCCGAGCGGCAGCAAGGTGGACAACTCCTGACGGGTCAGCTCTCCGACAGATGCCGCAGCACCGCGAGCGCCTCGTTCAGCACGCGCTGCTCATCGGGAGAGAGCTGCTCGGCGATGGCGCGGGCGAGCCAGCCCTCGCGGTTGCGGCGATCCTCCTCGAGCACGCGACGGCCGTGGGCGGTCAGCTCGACGAGCATTCGCCGCCCGTCGGCGGGGTCGGGCCGGCGCTCGATCAGCCCGTCGGACTCCATCTCGCCGATCGTCTGGGCCATCGACTGAGGGCGCACGCGCTCGGCCACGGCGAGATCGCCGATCGACATCGTGCCCTGGCGGTCCAGGCGCCCCAGCACGGCGCCCTGGGACAGCGAGAACTTGTGCTCGGCGCGCAGCCTGCGCATCAGGTGCCCGAGCACCATGCGCAGCTCGCTCGCGAGGTGGGCGGTGTCGACGGTGCTCGCCACGGCCAGACTATAACCGGGTGAAGGGCAGGGAAACTGTGCAGGTTTCCTGTATATATATTAATGGATGGCGATCGATGTCAGGACCCGGGCGCAGAGCATGGCCGGCGCCCCTGCACCGGACCGCTACAAGTGGGTCGCGCTGTCGAACACGACGCTGGGGGTGCTGCTGGCGACGCTCGACGCCTCGATCACGCTGATCGCGATGCCTGCGATCTTCCGCGGCATCCACCTCGACCCGCTGACGCCGGCGAACAGCTTCTACCTGCTGTGGATGATCCTCGGCTTCCTGGTCGTCTCGAGCGTGCTGGTCGTGAGCCTGGGGCGCCTCGGCGACATGTACGGGCGCGTGCGCATGTACAACCTCGGCTTCGTCATCTACACGATCGCCTCGCTGCTGCTCACGATCGATTGGATGACCGGGCAGTCCGGCGCCCTCTACCTGATCGTCTTCCGCGTGGTGCAGGGCATCGGCGCGGCCTTCCTGCTGGCCAACTCCGCGGCGATCATCACCGACGCCTTCCCCGCCGACCAGCGCGGGATGGCGCTCGGGATCAACAACATCGTGGGCGTCAGCGGCATGTTCGTGGGGCTCGTCCTCGGGGGCGTGCTCGCCCCGATCGACTGGCGCCTGGTCTTCCTGATCTCGGTGCCGGTGGGGCTGTTCGGGACGGTGTGGGCCTACCTGAAGCTCGAGGAGCGCTCAAAGCCCCACCGCGCTCCGGTCGACTGGTGGGGCAACGTCACCTTCGCGCTCGGGCTGATCCTGATCATGGTCTCGATCACCTACGGGATCCGTCCCTACGGAGCGAGCTCCACCGGCTGGAGCAGCCCGCGGGTGCTCGCCCTGCTCGGCGCCGGCGTGGCGAGCCTGATCGCGTTCGTGGTGATCGAGGATCGCGTCGAGAACCCGATGTTCCGCCTGCCGCTGTTCCGCATCCGCGCCTTCACGTTCGGCACGCTCTCGACCTTCCTCTCGGCCGTGGCGCGGGGAGGGCTGATGTTCATGCTGATCATCTGGCTGCAGGGGATCTGGCTGCCCCAGCACGGCGTGGACTACGCCGACACGCCGCTGCGCGCCGGCATCTACATGCTGCCGCTGACGCTCGGCATGCTGATGGCCGGCCCGACGTCGGGATACCTCTCGGACCGCTTCGGCGCGCGCCCGTTCTCCACCGGCGGGATGCTCGGCTCGGCGCTCAGCTTCCTCCTGCTGAGCCTGCTGCCGATCGACTTCCCGTTCCCCATGTTCGCGGGGGTCCTCCTGCTGATGGGCATCTCGATGGGCCTGTTCGCCTCGCCCAACCGCGCGGCCGTGATGAACAGCCTGCCGCCGGAGGACCGCGGGGCGGGCGGGGGCATGAACCAGACCTTCCAGAACTCCGCCCAGGTTCTCTCGGTGGGGATCTTCTTCACGCTGATGATCTTCGGACTCTCCTCGAGCCTGCCCCACGCGCTGGCGAGCGGACTGCAGTCCCACGGCGTCTCCGCGGCGACCGCGCACAGGGTCGCCACGATCCCGCCCGTCTCGATCCTGTTCGCGGCCTTCCTCGGCTACAACCCGGTCCAGCACCTCGTCGGCGGGCACGTGCTCTCATCGCTCTCGCCGGCCAACCATGCGGCGCTCACCGGCCGCTCGTTCTTCCCGCACCTGATCTCGGGCCCGTTCTCCACGGGCCTGCACGAGGCGTTCGGATTCGCGATCGTGGCCTGCCTGATCGCGGCCGCCGCGTCGTTGATGCGCGGCGCCAAATACGAACACAGCGAGGAGCAGCATGCGCGTTGAGTGGTTCGGCCAGTCTGCGTTTCACCTGAGCACGGGAGAGGCAGCTGTGGCGATCGACCCGTTCGCGGACATGTCGGGGCTCGCCCGCGCCCGGGGGATGCAGTTCGACTATCCCCTGATCTCGGGCGTGGAGGCGCAGCTGCTGCTGGTGACCCACGAGCACCCCGACCACAACGGCGTGGAGGCGATCGCCGGCGAGCCGGCGATCATCCGCTCGACCGCCGGGCGGCTGGACTCGCCGGGCAAGCTGGCGCTGTAATCGTCCGGTCTTGAACCTGTATGCAGTATGTGATGCTAGTATGCATTTATGCGGCGCACCACTGTGTCCCTTCCCGATGACCTCGCACAGGCACTCGACCGAGAGGCGCGGAGACGGCACGCGTCGGCGTCCGAGGTCACCCGCACTGCGCTAGCCCAGCACCTCGGCCTAACCCAGAGCGAGCCCCGTGAGCTCGCCTTCGCGAACCTCGGCCGCAGTGGCCGTAGCTCCACCGCCCGAGACATGGAGCGACTGCTGGAGCAGGAGTGGGATGACGTCCCTGGCCGTCGTTGACGCTGGGCCGCTTTACGCTGCAGCGGACGCTGATGACGAGGACCATCTCGCCTGCCGTACAGCACTATCGCGGGCGGACCTTCGGCTGATCGTTCCGGCGCTGGCCGTAGCCGAGGCGACGTACTTCGTTGGACGCCGACTGGGTGCCGCAGCCGAGAGCAAGTTTCTAAACGGAGTCGGAAAGCTTGATGTCGAGGGGCCGAGCCGGGAGGACTTCGCGCGCATGGCGGCACTCGTCGAGAAGTACGCCGACTTTCCCCTCGGAGGAACAGACGCCTCAGTCATCGCTTTGGCAGAGCGACTCGACGCCCCAATAATCCTGACCCTCGACCGTCGCCACTTCGCGGCGGTCGCGCCACGCCATCGCAAGGCGTTTCAGCTGCTGCCCTGAATACTGCCGGCCAAAGGGACACCCAGCGATCTCGCGCAAGAGTGCCCGACGCGCCTCGCGAACCTCAAGGTTCATGCGCCGCCGGGATGGCGATGATCGTCTCGCGCCGCTCCCGGACTTCCTGTGACGGAGGCGTCAGTTCGCGTGAGCTTTCTCGGGCAGGAGTGTCTACCCATTAGACGAACGCGCCGGGAGGGTAGGGGTGTAGGTTCGGGCGCGAGGCAAGAGACGCATCGAAAGGGGAGAGCGATGAGCGCCGACGCAGGGACAGATGGCAGCCGACCAGGCACGCCTGACCGGACCGGAATCACCAGCCGGCGTACGCCGAGGCTGATCGCCGCAATCGCGATCGTGGCCCTCTGCGCCGTGGTGCTCACCCCCGCCGCGTTCGCCAAAAAACCCCCGAAACCGATCTCACTGGCCGTCAACACGACAGCTGACGGCGTCGGCACGCTCCACGGCAAACGCCTGTGCGGGAAAAAGCCGGCCAGTGCACGCTGCGGGCGGCAGTCGAAGAAGCCGACAAAGAGAAAGCCGGCAGCACGGTAGTCATCCACGTGAAGGCCGGGACCTACGCCCTCAGCCTCGGCGTCCTCGCGATCACGGCCAACACGGTCACGATCGAAGGCTCCGGTGTCGCCACGACGACCGTCTCGGCCGGCGGCACCTCACAGGTGCTGAGCGCCGCGGCAGGGACGCACGTGACGGTGCAGGGCATCACGCTGACCGAAGGCGTCGGCGGGACGATGCCGGGCGGTGGGTTTGAGAACAGCGGCAGCGCCAAGGTCCTCGACGCAGTCGTCTCCAAGAGCAGCGGCGCCGAAGGCGGCGGCATCTACAACGCCCCCGGCGCGACGCTCGAACTGCAGGAGTCGACGGTCACCGAAAACTTCGGGACCGAAGGCTACTTCTACGGCGAAGAATTCGAAGAAGGCGGCAACGGGGGCAACGGCGGCGGCATTGCCAACGCCGGGACCCTCGTCGTCACCGGCGCGACGATCAGTGCAAACTACGCCGGGTCTGGGGCACGCAGCAGGGAAAACCCAGGCGGCAACGGCGGCTTCGGCGGCGGCATCTTCAACACCGGCAACGTGACCCTGACCGGAGCCACGATCAGCGGCAACTACGGCGGCTACGGCGGCCTCGGCTACAACGAGCCCTCGGGCAACGGCGGCGGAGGCGGCGGCGTCTACAACGAAGGCGGCACGGTGAACGTCAGCGGCGGGAGCTTCGCCTCGAACCAGGCCGGCGGTGCGGGCAACGAGCTCGAAGCCTTCGAACCCGACGAAGCCGGGAGCGGTGGCGGCATCGACAACGCGCGGGGAACCGTCCACGTGACGGGAACGAACCTCAGCTCGAACATCGGAGGCGCCGGCCGCTACGGGTTCGGCGGGAACGGCGGCGCGATCGCCAACGGCGACAAGCTGACCGTCGAAGGGTCGACGTTCACGGGCAACCGCTCCGGCAACGGCGGCTACGGAGGCACCGGCGGCAACGGCGGAGCGATCTACAACAGCGGCTCGGGGACCGCACGACGAGCACCCTCAACGCCAACCAGACGGGCCCCGGCAGCGAAAGCCTCCCCGGCGGATCCGGGGCCGGCATCGCCAACACGGGCACCCTCGAAGTGACCTCGAGCACGCTCAGCAACAACGTCCCCGGTCCGGGCGGGGCCGGGGGGGCGAGGGACCCTGGCCCGGGCGCGCCCGGCGGGACTGGAGGCTCGGCGGGAGCCGTCCTCAACTCGGGCACGCTGACGATGCTCAACAGCACCCTCTACGGAAACCAGGTTGGCGAAGGCGGAGCGGGAGGCCCCGACAACGGCGTTCACGGCGGCCCCGGAACGACCGGGGGGATCATGAACACGGGAGGGACGGCCACCCTGCACTTCCTGACGATCGCCTCGAACGCGGGCGACCTGAACGCGGGCGGCACGGTCAAGCTCGAGGGAACGATCATCGCCGGCAGTACCGACGGGCCGAACTGCGTCGGCACGATCAGCGAGGAAGGCGGCTACAACCTCGACAGCGGCGCATCCTGCGGGCTCTCACTCGGCACCGACAAGTCCTCGGTCGAACCGAACCTCGGGCCGCTGGCCGCCAACGGCGGGCCGACCCAAACGCTGGCCCTCCTGACCGGAAGCCCGGCGATCGACGCTGGTGGCACGAGCGCTACCGGCTGCCCGGCCATCGACCAGCGCGGCGTGGCGCGGCCGGACGGCGCAGGGGACACGGCCTGCGACATCGGCGCCTACGAGAGCCAGGGACTCGGCTGACCTCCTCCTGGTAGGGGGCCGCTCCGGAGCGGATCTGGGGCGGTCCCTCTTCCCGGCGAAACCCCCTGATCCGTGTACCTCCGGGGTCGGGACTCGCAATTACGCGGGCCAGGGACGCAGGTTTCGGGCAGAGACCTCCTGCCATGCCAGCACCCCGTCAAGTAAGGCTTTTCGGACCGAATCCACAGGCCGGTACTACGTATGGAGCCAGTCAGGCTCGAACCCAAGCGGCACCAGGGCGCGAGAGGTTATGAACCACGAAACACGCCGCGACCACGATCAAGCCAGCTACTGCAAGAGTTGCGGCGATCGAGACGTGCAGCGCGAGCAAGCCGCCGGTGAGTGCGCCCAGCAGCATCGCGAGGACAGCCACTATCCGACGCCCGAGCTGGGAGCCGGCGCCGCCCGCGACCGCGGCTTCGGAGGCAATCCCGACCAGCGTTTTGGTGAGGACGGTGGTCGTGAGCTCAGGAATGGCCAGGCGCTGCGCGGCGGCGTTCTGCACGCCCATGGCGAGCGCGAGCGGGACGAGCAGCGCATAGCGGGTGCCCGAATGCAGCGGTTCGGCGGCGCCCACGGCGGCGAGGAAGGCGATGAGGATGAGCGTGGCCTGCACGGCGCTCGAGGCACGCAGGATGCGCCCGCGGTGCTCGGCGCTGCGCGCGCCGAGCCAGCCGCCGCCGAACGCGCCGGCGAGAAACGCGGCGATCGCGACCAGCGAGGTGACGATCGAGAGCCCACCGGCGCCCGCGATGGCGAACCCGAGGAACACGACGTTGCCGGTCATGTTGGCGACGAACACGTGGCCGAGCTTGAGGTAGCTGGCGGCGTCGACGACGCCCGTGACGAACGTCAGGGCCACCATCAGCGGCGGCAGCGGCCCGTGCCTGTCGCCGGCCGGTGGACGTAGCGTCCTTGCGACTTCGGCGAGTGCCTTCATCGCCACGGGCTCCGGCCTGCGCGGGCCGCGGGGAGCGCGAGCGCCGCGAGCGTCAGGCAGATCGGGGAGTAGAGGCGCCTGTCGAGCGCGCGAAACCGCCGCGAGCTCGAGCCGGGCACGAGCAGCTCGGTGCGACCGGCGGCCCCGAGGGTACCCCGGGCGCCGAAGGCCATCACGAGCGTGCGCGCGCCTGCGCGCCGCGGGCGCGAATCGGGCGCGCCGAGGGTCGCGGCGGCGCTCGCGAGCAGTCCGGCGACGAGCAGGCAGGCAGCGGGCGAAGGCACCTCGCCCCCGGAGCGCCCGATCACGGCGTCGGCCAGGTCGGCTCGGGTTGCCAGCGGCCAGGAGGAGCCCGCCGCCCAGGCGAGGTGGATGGCGGCCAGCGCCAGCAGGCCTCCAGACGCGGCACGCGTGGAGATGCTCGAGGGCGACACAGCCGTCACGGTAGCGCTCGGGCTGGGCTCACTCCAGGTAGGTGAGGACGCGCTGCAGCGGGGCGCGCTCGGGCACCCGCTGCTCCTGCACGGGATGACCGAGATAGAGAACCCCGACCGGTGTCTCGTCGTCGCCGATCCCGAGCGCCTCGCGTCCGGCGGGCGTGTCCAGGAGCCCGACGGTGCGCCAGTAGCCAGCGAGGCCGCGGGCGTGGGCGCCGAGCAGGACCAGGTAGGCAGCCACGGCGGTGGCGAGGAGGTCCTCGCGATCCTCAGCGGGGTCCCCGCCCTGGCGGGCGCTGACCGCGACGAGCGTGGGCGCGCGCCTCAGCTTCACGGCCGACCCCGGCTGCTCGGCCTCGGCCAGCTCCATCAGGCGCTCGCGCGTGTGAGCTCCGATCACACGGAAGCGCCACGGGTTGGTGAGGTGGTGGTTTGGTGCCCAGGTTGCGAGCTCGAGCAGCTCCTCGAGCACGTCGCGCTCGACCGGGGCGGCCCCGAAGGCCTTGTGGGTGCGCCGCGTGCGGATAGCCTTCTCGACGTCCATGCCACAACCCTAGAGGTGCGCCCTCGTCGTGTCCGTCGCGCGTCCGAGAAGTTGATGTGAGTTGAGCGCCGGCGAACTCGTCGCGATCGCGCTCGCCGGGCTGGCCGCGGGCACGATCAACACGGTGGTGGGCAGCGGCACCCTGATCACCTTCCCGGTGCTGCTGGCCTTCGGCTACGCGCCGGTGACGGCGAACGTGTCGAACACGATCGGACTGGTCCCCGGGTCGGTCTCGGGCGCGATCGGCTATCGCCGCGAGCTCGCCGGCCAGGGCTCGCGGGCACTGCGTCTGGGGACGATGTCGGTGGCGGGAGGGATCACGGGCGCGGTGCTCCTGCTCGTGCTGCCAGCCTCGGCCTTCAAGGCGATCGTGCCGGTGTTCATCGCGGTGGCGCTCGTCCTCACGGTGCTCCAGCCGCGCCTGGCAGCGCTCCTGCTCAGGCGCGAAATCGACCTCGAGCGGCGCAGGGCCGGCGCGGCGACGTCGATCGCGGTGTACTTCACGGGCGTCTACGGCGGCTACTTCGGCGCGGCGCAGGGCATCCTGCTGCTCGCGATCCTCGGCGTGGCGCTCGCCCAGGACCTGCAGCGCACCAACGCGCTGAAGAACGTCCTGGCCGGCCTCGTCAACGGCGTGGCGGGCGTCTATTTCATCTTTGCCGCCCACGTGGACTGGGGCCCGGCTGCGATCATCGCCGTGGCCTCGATCGCCGGGGCGCAGCTTGGCGCCCGCTACGGGCGTCGCCTGCCGCCGACGGCGTTGCGGGCGCTCATCGTCGTGGTGGGCATCTTTGCGATCGTGCGTCTGCTGGTGTAGGGCAGCGGGCAGGCAGAAGCGATGTGATCAAACAGTCAGGAGTCAGCGATGCACGAGCACAGGCAGGCCGAGGCGGACGCGCTGGTGATCTTCGGCATCACAGGCGATCTCGCCAAGAAGATGACGCTGCGCTCTCTCTACCGGCTGGAGAGGCGAGGCCTTCTGGGCTGCCCAATCGTGGGCGTGGCCGTGGAGGACTGGACGGTCGAGCACCTGCGCGAGCACGCGCGCGAAGCGATCGAGGGAGCGGGGGAGACGCTGGACGATGAGGTCTTCGAGCGCTTCGCGGCTCGCCTCTCCTACGTGAGCGGCGACTTCACCTCGGATGAGACCTACAAGCGGCTCGCCTCCGCGCTCGGCGACGGCGACGGCGAGACCCGCGTGTTCTATCTGGAGACGCCGCCCTCGCTGTTCGCCACGGTCGTCAAGGGCCTGCACACGGCGGGCCTGCTCACACGCGCGCGAGTGGTCGTGGAGAAGCCCTTCGGGCACGACCTGGCCTCGGCGCGCGCATTGTCGGCCGAACTGCACGAGTACCTAGAAGAGCCCCAGCTCTACCGGATCGACCACTTCCTCGGCAAGATGGGCCTCGAAGAGCTCCTGTACCTCCGCTTCGCCAACTCGATGCTCGAGCCGGTGTGGAACCGCAACTACCTGGCCTGCGTGCAGATCACGATGGCTGAGAGCTTCGGCGTGGAGGACCGCGGCCACTTCTACGATCCCGTGGGAGCGCTGCGCGACGTGGTCGTCAACCACCTCATGCAGATGCTGGCCGCCGCCGCGATGGAGCCGCCGGCGGGCGGGGATCCGGAGACGATCAAGGACGCCAAGTTCGCGGTCTTCCGCTCGATGCCGGACGCCGACCCCGCTCACTACGTGCGCGGCCAGTACGAGGGCTACCGCGAGATCGACGGCGTGGCACCCGACTCGAGCACCGAGACCTACGCCGCCCTGCGCCTGGAGATCGACAACTGGCGCTGGGCGGGCGTGCCGTTCTTCATCCGCACGGGCAAGCAGCTGGCGGTGAGCCAGACGGAGCTGCGGCTCGTCTTCAAGCACCCGCCCCGCCTCGGCTTCATCAGCGAGTCCGGGCGCCGCCCGCAGCCGAGCCAGATAGTCGTCAAGATCGACCCGGCCACCGGCGTCAGGATCGTGCTGGACGCCCTGCGCGCCGATGAGGTGGGAGCGCAGGCGATCGAGCTCGACATGGAGTTCGCGCAGGAGGGAGGGGAGGGGGCGACGCCGTATGAGGTGCTGCTGCACGCGGCGATCGAGGGCGAGGCCACCCACTTCACCCGCGAGGACAGCGTGGAGGCGTGCTGGCGCATCCTGCAGCCGCTGCTCGACTCCCCACCGCCTGCTCACCCATACGCGAAGGGCTCGTGGGGGCCCGCGGCCGCCGATCAGCTCACGAAGGGGCTCGGTGGCTGGCACGGGCCGTGGGTGCCGGCCTGAGCCGGGCGCCGGGCCTCAGCTCAGGCGGCCTCAGTGCAGACCTGCGATGAACGTGTAGATCACCATCGCGCTCACGAGCACCACGAAGATCCGCAGCGCCCACAGCCCGATCGCAGCCCTGCGCCCGAGCTCTGCTCGCGGCACCGGCCGGAAGGTCTCGGCCACCAGCTGGTCGCGCTCGAGGTGCATGATCAGCTCCTCGTCGGCGTCGGGATCGTAGGGGATCGGAACATCCTGCAACTGCGTGGCCCGGTCGTGCTCGTAGGGCTCGGCGCTCATGACCCGATGATGTGGACGCTCTGCAGGAAGGAGTCGATGCCGTAGGCAGCGCCGCAGATGCTCACGAAGACGATCACGGCGATCCCGACCACGTTGGTCGAGCGCCGGTTGGCCCAGCGGCCCATCAGGGGCCTGTCGTTGGCGAGCATCAGGACGAACACGAGGCTCACGGGCAGCAGCACCGTGGCGACGACGTTGGCGTTCAGCGCGATCGAGAGCAGGGGAGCGCCGGGAATGAGGATGACCAGCCCCGCCAGCAGTGACACCCCGACATTGGCTGCATAGAAGACCGCGGCGTTGCGCGGCGAGGTGTTGAAGCTGTGCGAGACGCCGACGCATTCGCCGGCCGCATAGGCGGTGCTCGCGGAGATCGTGAGGATCGCGACCGCTCCAGCCTCGATCAGCCCGAGTGCGAACACCGTCCCGACGGCGCCCCCGGCGACGTGGGAGAGGGCCGCGGGAAACCCGGCGCCGGCGAAGCCCTGGATGCCCGAGCCGTGATTCAGCAGCGCGGCGCCGGCGATGAGCGCGCCAACCCCGAAGACCCCGGCGAGCACTGCTCCGAGCGCAGTGTCATAGCGACCGTGACGAACGTCCTTGGGGGTCATGCCCTTGTCGGCGGAGGCGCTCTGCTGGAAGAAGATCATCCACGGTGTGACCGTGGCGCCGATCGTGGAGGCCATGAGCAGCAGCAGCGTGTTCAGGCTCCCGCCCGGCAGCGGCGTGAAGGAGAAGGAGCTGACGATCGAGCCCACGTGCGGCTTGACCAGGATCGCAGCCACGAGGAAGAGGCCATTGAAGAGCGCAAGGCCCAGGACCGTGCGCTCCCAGCGCCAGTAGCGCCCGCCGCTGAGCGTGAACACAACGAGCACCAGCCCGAGGGCGACGGCCACGCCGGGGCCGAGATGGAAGTAGGCCAGTCCGACGCGGATGGCGACGAACTCGGCGATCAGGGTGACGAGATTCGTCAGGCAGAGGTCGCCGGCGCCGAACCAGCCCCACACACGCCCGTGGCGCTGGAGCACGAGCTCGCCGTAGCCGCGGTGGGTGACGGCGCCGACGCGCATGCACATCTCCTGCACGACATAGGCCATGGCGAACAGGATCGGTATGACCGGCACGAAGAACCCGAGTCCATACTGCGCGCCGTCGGAGGCATAGGCGATCATGCTCGGGCCGTCGTTCTCGCCGAGCATGGCGAGAATCCCGGGGCCGACCAGCAGCCACAGAAGGCGCCAGCGCCGGTTGTTGTAGCGGGCGTGGTAGACGCGTGAGCGGTCGAGCGAGCGCGCGCTGTCCTCGTCGGTCAGCAGCGGCTGACGGAGGAGGGGGGAGGCGGTCGCCTCAGAGGTGCTCAATCGAGCTTTCCTCGCCGGCGATCAAACTGGCGGCACTCGAGGGGGACCGGTCCACTTCAACGCGCATCGCGCCGGCCAGCTGGCCGCCGAGCGCATGCTCTTGCTCGCCGAAGACGACGAACAAGGGGCCGCCGAAGGGCTGGCGATCACGCACGGCGAAGCGTTCGCCGGGTGAGATCCCGCGCTCGGCCAGGTAGCGGAGCATCTCCGGATCGGAGTCGGATACGCGCACGAACAGCCCCTCGTCGCCGGGCTGCAGGCTCTCCATGCGCGCGGTCGAGGGCTCCTCGAGCTCGAGATCGGCGGTCGGGATGGGATCCCCGTGCGGATCGACCGTCGGGTGCCCGAGCTTGGCGGCGATCAGATCCTCGAGGTCCTCGGAGAGAACGTGCTCGAGCACCTCGGCCTCAGCATGGACGCGATCCCAGGGCATGCCCAGCGCGTCGGCGAGAAAGCTCTCGAGCAGCCGATGGTGGCGGATGACCTCGAGCGCTATGCGTCGCCCGTCCTCGGTCAGGCGTACGCCTCTGTAGGGCTCGTGTGCGATCACGCCGAGCTCTCCCAGGCGCTTGAGCATGGCCGACACGGACCCCGGGGTGATGCCGAGCCGCTCGGCCAGAGCGTTCGTGGAAACCGGCTCTGTGCTGCGGGATTCCAGTGCGAAGATCGCCTTTGTGTAGTCCTCGACGGCAGGTGTGCGCGCCAGCTCCTTGCTTGCCATAGAAAGAGAGTATGGCATGCCAAAAGATTCTTCAAGGCTTGATTGGCAATTTGCATGCGCCGGCCGGGGGAGCAGGCCACAGGAGCGCACCTGCCTCATCAGCGGACGTGCGGTGGCTCTCGGGCGAGCCGCAGGGCCATAGTCTTCGCCTGTGAACCGCACGAGGATGATGCTGCTCGCGCTCGCATGCGCGCTGGTCGGCGGCGCGCCTTCGGCGGCGGCAGCCCGACAGATCCGCGCGGCAGCGCTCGTGGCTCAGCCCGCCGAGCTGCCGGGTTTCCATTTCGCCGAACGAGAAATCCAGTCGGCCACCACCGCCGGGCGCTACGCGAAGCAGATCCTTCAGGACGGCCCCAAGGAAGCGCGCAAAGAGATCGTGGCGCTCGATCGCCACGGCTTTCGCGAGGGCGTCCAGGAGGGCTTCGACGGCCTCGCCGGCGAAGCCCTGTCGCTCGGGATGGAGTTCTCCTCGCCCGCAGGCGCCGCCTGGGAATACGCGGTCAGCCTCCACGAAATCGCGCGCGGCCAGCGCGCGACGCGCTTCTCGGTGGCGGGGGTCCCGGGGGCCATCGGCTTCGTGCATCTCGCCAAGAGCGGCCCCGGCGGATACGGCAACGTGATCGTGCGCACGGGACGCTGCTTCTTCCTCGTGGGCGACGCCCTGCAGAACGCCACGAGCCCACAGCAGATCAGCGCCGCACCGAGCGCGGGTGCGCTAGCGCTCTATACGCACGACAGCCGGCTCTGCGCCTGAGCTACCTCTTGGCGGCGCGTGTCTTCTTGGCGGGGTGCGTCTGGGCGGTGTGTGTGCGGTTGACAGCGGCCTGCACACGCTTGGTGAGCCTCGCGACCCGGGCGCTCTCGCTCGCCTTGGGGAGCTTTCCGGCGCTCACGGCGGCTGCGATCCGCTTGCCGTTGGCCACGACGATCGCTTCGACGAGCCCGGCTTCTGACTTGCCGGGGGTCGCAGCGGCTATCTGGGCCAGTGTCTCACCGGAGCGCAGCTTGGCCCTGACCGTGGCCGCGGTGAGGCCGAGGTAGCGAAGCGCGGCGGCCGAGGCGCCGCGAGCACGGCCGTGGCGGGCGCCGGGGCCGAGCAGCGGCCGGTTGACCTCGGCGTTCACGCTCTGAGCCAGGTTCGCATCCGCCTGAGCGAGCTTCGCCTTGCGGGCCGCGAGGAGCGCCGCGATCAGCCCGGCTTCGGACCTGCCGGGTGTCGCGTCGGCTATCTGGGCAAGCGTCTTGCCCGAACGCAGGTCGCTGCGCAACTGCGAGACCGCGATCCCGAGGTAGTCGGCCGCGCTCACCAGCACGCCGCCGGTACCTGCGATCCGACGCGCAGCCCGATGGGCGCCCGTGCGGTGAGCGCTCCTGGCCTTGCCCGCCGTGCCCTGGCCGGTGGCCGACACGGCCGCGATCGCCCCACCGCTCAGGACCGCTGTCACGGCCACGCCGATCGCGAGCCTGTGTTTGAGCGCTTTGGTCATGTCCAGATGGTGGCAGAGACGGCTAAAGACCACATGGGTATCGGCTAAAGCGTGCCGCAAGCGGCGGAGTCCCGGGCTCGAAGCTCGCGAGCGCGGCGCAGCAGCCAGCAACCGGCGGGAAGCGCCGCCAGGAATCCCGATCTCGGCATCACCGTGGTCCCGACGACGCCGATCCCGAGCCACGGTCCTACCGCCAACCCTCACAGCACGAGCATCTCCTGAGCGCAGCGCAGACTCCAACAGATAGCCGCTGAGCGCCATGAACGGAGCGGCCAGCAGGAACCAGAAGCCCGCGGCGCGAGGGCCGCGGTCGTGGTCAGAATCGAATATGCCATCGCCGACCGAGCGGACAACGCGCTCTTGAACGATCTCCCGGAGCGGTTCGCGATAGACAGCCAGACCCCAGATGGCGTGCCCACAGCCGAGCAGCATGGTCGCGTAACCGGGCGAGAGGAAGCGACTTCTCGGGATTCTCACGGCCGATCCACCATAACCGACTCTCCTGCGGCGTCTCACTGATGTGAGACAGCCGGATCTCATCACGGGGAGGCTTAGACGCGCAACTCCTCGGGAACGATCCGAGAGACCTCGATGATGCTGTCGACCGGCGTGTTCGCCCGCTTGCCGGCTTCGATGATCGCCTCGGGCGACGGTGCCTCGTACAAGCAGTAGCTCCGGTGCTTGTCGGCCGAGAGGAACGAGAACAGCCAGTTCACTCCGACGTCGGCGTTGACCTCCTCGATCAGGCGGACGTCGTCGCTGGAGAGGTCGAGCTGCTCCGCAAAGCTCCGCTCGATCAGATAGAGCGCCATCACGAGATCGTACCCCCGGACGGTCAATCGGCCAAACCGCGGCGATGCGCGTAAGCGGCTGCCTCGGTGCGGTTGGCGCAGTCGGTCTTGCGAAGGATGCTGCGCACGTGGCTCGCCGTCGTGTGCTCACTGATGAACAGCGCCGATCCGATCTCGCGGTTCGACATCCCCCGGGCGACCAGCCGCAGGACGTCGCGCTCGCGCGCCGACAGGCCATCGCCCGACTGCTGCGGCGCTGAGCCACTCGGGAGGCCGGCGGCTCGGACGCGCGCGGCGACCCTGACGAGGCCGTGCCGCTGCGCGATCCCGAGCGCCTCTTCCAGGTGCGCGGCGGCCGCTTCGCGTTCTGGGACGCCGCCGCGGCGAAGCAGCATCCGACCGTGCTCGCACAGCGTGTGTGCGAGCCACGTGTCCGCACCGAGCTTCCGGTTCAACGCGGCGGCGTCCGCGAAGTGCCGATCGGCGAGCTCCCATTCGCCGAGGACCGTGGCGAGCATTCCGAGTTGACGATCGGCCGCACCGAAGCAGGAGATGAGATGGCCGACGACGATGTTCGCGCCGCTGTGGTTCGCGAGCTCGCCGTACAGCACCTGCGCCGCGTCCGCGTCGTCGAGCAGGGCCGCCGTATCGGCGAGGTAGACGAGCGATGCCGTCCACAGCGAACGACGCTCGGCATCGAGGTCGTCCAGCACTCGGTCGAGCTCGCGCTTGGCTTCGTCGGCCATCCCGAGCTCGGCCAGCACGACGGTCAGACCGGGACGCCAGGCGCCGTCGCCTCGGCGGGCGACCACCCGAACGACCGGCGCGAGCTCGGCGAGACGTCCCTGCTCGCGGCGGATGTTGTACATCTGGATTCCGTGGCCCCCCCAGGCATCGCGTCCGACCAGCATCCGGCTCCATTCGTACGAACGGTTGGCGGCGTTTTCCGCCAGCTCGAGGTCGCCGTCGCAGACGGCCAGCGCGGCGGCGGAGTGCTCGGCGACGTGCAGGTGGAACGGTTGGCGCTGCGCGCGAGCGGCGTCGAACAAAAGCTCCAGGCAACGATGCGCCATCTGGTGGTCGCGGAGCGCCGCGTAGGTCGGGACGAGCCACCCGAGGAGCTCGGTTCGCAGGTCGTGATCTCCGAGCTGTTCTGAGATCTCGAGCCCCTCGGTCAGCATCGCCTTGACGTCCTCGCGCGTGCTGCTCGAGCGCGCCCACGCCCCGGCAAGCGTCTTGGCAAGACCGCGCGCGTCGCCACGCCGGCGCGCCATCGCGATCGACTCCTCGCTCGCCTCCGCCGCCGCCTCGGCCTCGCCGAGCAGCCCGAGCGCCCGTCCGAGCCCGCCGAGCACTCGGGTCTGAAGCTCGGAGTCGCCGCGGCCGAGCGTGATTGCGGCCTCCTGGAGCAGCGTTACCGAGGCGCCGTCGTGGATCCCGGGTCGCCAGCAGCTTTCCTCGAAGCCGATCGCGGCGCGCGCCAGCAGCTCGGCGTCCTCGAGCTCGCGCGCCAGCTCGGCCGTCCGGCGGAACGCCCCCAGTGCGTCGAGGGCCCTTCCGGCCCGGTGGCTGACGTTCCCGAGGTCGAGGTACGCGCCCGCCGCCTGCGCCGGGTCCGGTATCCCGAGCGCCAGCGCGGTGCGCAGTAGCTCCGCCGCCTCGTCGTAGGCAAGCGCCGCCGCCGCGGCACGGGCCGCCAGCAGGCTGTATCTGACCGCCGGCTCGGTGCCGCCGACGGGAACTGCCGCGGCGTAGTGGTGGGCGAGCGCGGCCAGCCGGCTGCCCTCCTTGGCGGTCGAACCGCCCGCGACAAGCGCATCTGCGACACGGAGATGGATCGCCGCGCGGCGTGCCGCCGACAGGCGATCGATCACCGCCAGGCGAACGAGCTCGTGGCTGAACCGGTATGCGAGCCCGCGTGAGGGGATCTCGCTGATCAGCCCGTTGGACTCTGCTTCATCGACAGCGTCGAGCAGCTCCGCCTCGGCCAGCTCGGCGGCGTCTCTGAGCGTCGCGAGCTCGAACTCCGACCCCGCCACGGCCGCCGTCTCGAGCAGCTTCGTGGCGACTGGCGAGAGCCGATCGAGACGGTGACTGACGACCGCGCGCACCGATTCCGGCGTCGACAGCGACCCGAGCGGGCGTGCCAGAGCCAGCACGCCCCGTTCGTCGCTCAGTGACTCCGTATCGACGAGCTCGCGCCACAGCTCGGTCACGAGGAACGCGTTGCCGCCGGTCAGATCGACGATCGCGCTCGCCAGCTCGTCCGCCGGCTCGACGCCCGTGTTGCGGCGGACGAACTCCGCGACCTCCTCGACGCTCAGCGCCGTGAGATGCACCAGCGTCGTGGCGTCACTCCGGCGGACCTCGGTCAGCGTCTCGGTCAGATCCGAAGCGGCGGTCTCGCCGACGTCGCGATAGGTGGCGACTACCAGGATGCGCGCATCGCCGGCCGTCCGCGTGAGATGCCGCAGCAGCAGCAGCGTCGGGACATCGGCCCAGTGGATGTCCTCCAGGACCAGCAGCAGCGGCGATTCGCGTGCGGCCACCGACAGCAGATCGGCTACGGCGACGTGCAGCCGGTGGCGCTCGGTGTCGGGGTCGCTGGAGGAGGGGATGTCTCCCTGGCCGACAGGCGAGCCTGCGCTCGGGATCAGCCGGGCGAGCTCGCCGGCCGACGCCTGTTGCAGCTGCTCGGGAGGCGTCCGCTTGACGAGCTGATCGAGCGCATCCAGGAACGGCCGGTAGGGCACCCGCACGGCCGTGTCGCACGCGCCGTAGAGCACCGAGACGCCGTCGTCGGCCAGCCCTGCCGCCAGCTCGCGCGCGAGGCGGGTCTTGCCCGCTCCCGGCTCGCCGGAGATCAGGACGGCGCGGCCTGCCTCGCCCTCAACCCGGGGGAGCAGCGTTCGGAGCAGCTCGAGCTCACGCGCCCGCCCGACGAACGCGAAGGTCGGGGCGTGGCGGAGCGATCCAGGGAGGTGATTGCGCGGCAAGTAGTCAATTCTGATGATTGCGAGCCTCATGGTCCAGCGAACCAAGACGGTCAGGCCTGCTGATGACACCGGCGACGATCGGCTCTACGTTGCTTGTTGCCGGGGCGGGCCTCGTCCCGCGGGACGATAGGAGAGCAGATGAGCACCACCGCAATTTCCTCAGAGAGTGCGCGCCGCGAGCTCGGCGCCGGCTTTGGCGGGCACCTGACCGCTCCCGGCGACGGCAGCTACGACGAGGCGCGCAAGCTGTTCAACGCGATGATCGACCGCAAGCCGGCGCTGCTCGCACAGTGCACGAGCTCGGACGACGTCGCACACGTGATCGGGTTCGCGCGCACCCATGACCTGCCGCTGGCGATCCGCGGCGGCGGACACAACGGCGGCGGCCTCGGCAGCGTCGATGACGGCGTCGTCGCCGACCTGTCGGGCCTGCGGTCGATCGCCGTCGACGCCGACGCGCGGACGGTGCGCGTCGGTGGCGGTTGCACGTGGGCCGAGGTCGATGCGGCGACCAGCCCGCACGGACTGGCTGTGCCCTGCGGAGTGATCTCCACGACCGGCGTCGGTGGGCTTACGCTCGGCGGCGGTATGGGTCACCTGACGCGCGGGTACGGGCTGACGATCGACAACCTGCTCGCCGCCGAGGTGGTGCTCGCCGACGGCCAGCGCGTGACCGCAAGCGCGGACTCGGAGCGCGAGCTGTTCTGGGCGCTTCGAGGCGGCGGCGGCAACTTCGGCGTCGTGACAGAGTTCACGTTCCGCGCGCATCCGGTGTCCGACGTCGTCGGCGGCCCGACGTTCTGGCCGATCGAGCAGACCGAGCAGGTGCTGGCGGCCTATCGCGAGTTCCTGCCGACGCTCCCGAACAACGCGACCGGGTTCTTCTGCTTCCACCACGTCCCGCCGGGGCCGCCATTCCCGGAGGAGATCCACATGCGCAAGGTGTGCGGGATCGTGTGGTGCATCGTCGGCTCCGACGAGGAGGCCGAGAAGCTGATGGCGCCGATGCTCGACGTCGGCGAGCCGCTGATGCACGGCGCCGGTCGCGTGCCGCTGCCCGAGCTCAACAGCGCCTTCGACCCCGTGTACTCGCCAGGCGATCAGTGGTACTGGCGGGCGGACTTCGTCGACGAGATCCCCGACGAGGCGGTCGCCCGAAACGAGGAGTGGGCTACGAACATGCCGACCTGGAAGTCCGGCTCGCACATCTACCCGATCGACGGCGTCGCACATCAGGTCGGCGCCGACGAGACGCCCTGGGCATACCGTGACACCCGCTACGCGCAGGTGATCATCGGTGTCGACACCGAGCCGGCCAGCGCACCGGCGCTCCGCGATTGGACCGTCGGCTACTGGGAGGCGCTGCATCCCTACTCCGCGGGTGGCGCGTATGTCAACTTCCTGATGGATGAGGGCGATGCTCGCGTGCAGGCGACCTACGGAGACAGCTACGACCGGCTGGCGCGCGCGAAGGCGGGCTACGACCCGGAGAACTTCTTCCGGGTCAACCAGAACATCAAGCCGGCGTCGTAAGCTCGACCGCTTGGGCTTCTCGGGCGATCAGACGCGCGGCGCAGGCCGCGCTGAGGCAAATGTCACGCGGTGGCGGGCGCCCAGTGAGCGACAGTTGTCGGGTGGCGAGCGCTGCGGCCGTTCGGGCTGCTGATCGCCGCTCCAGGTGATCTGCTCGAGCAACTCGCGGCGTGCGGGGCGCTTCACTGTCTGATGGTCCCGGCGGCGGCCTATTGGCCGCTTCCTGATCAGGCGCGCGTGACCCATCTGATCAACGCGCTGCCACGGGATTCCCGTCTCACATGGATGGGACGCCGCATCTCCGCCGCGCGATTCCACTCCCCGTATACGCTCGATAATCCATGTTATGTCAACTAGACCGTAATCGGGGCCTCTCCGTTGAGCACCCAACCCACCGCAGACGAGCGGTCGAGGTACGTCCCACCTTGCACTGGTAGGCCGCCGAGGTTAGGCCTCCGAGCGTCTCGGTTCTCGACCCCTGGCGGCGAGCAGCCGTGATCTAGCATGAGCTGAACTCGATCCCACGAGGAGGCAAGCGATGGCGAACAAGCTCTACACGGCCAAGGCCCACGTCACCGGCGGTCGCGCCGAGGGCCACGGCGTCAGCAGCGACGGCGCGCTCGAGGTCGACCTGCGCGTGCCCCCGGAGATGGGCGGCCCGGGCGGCGGCACCAACCCCGAGCAGCTGTTCGCGATCGGATATGCCTCCTGCTTCGAGAGCGCGCTCGGCGTGGTGGCGCGCCGCGCCAAGGCCGAGAGCGGCGACGTCGCCATCGACTCCGAGGTCTCGCTCTCACCCGACGGCAAGGGCGGGTTCGTGCTCTCGGTCGCACTCGACGTCACGCTTCCGAGCGTCGCCGGCGACGCCGCCGTCGAGCTCGTGCGAGCCGCACACGAGGTCTGCCCCTACTCGAACGCCACCCGCGGCAACATCGAGGTCGCGCTCACCGCCAACGGCGCGCCCGTCTAGCGTCGGCGTCCTGCGCTCCCGCTAGCGACCGAGCGTGCGCACGAGCTCGTGCGCACGCGTGCTCAGGTGTCCGAGCATCTCGCGCACCTGCTCCAGGCCCGCCCGCAGCTCAGGGTCCCCCACCTCCACCGGGAGCATCGAGTCCTGCAGCGTGGCCAGCGCGTGATCGGCGCCGGCGATCGCCTGCACGGCTGCCTCCACGAAGCCCTTGGCGCCTTTCGAGGGGGCGCCGGGCACGGCCGGCTCGAATGCGCGCGAAGGGAGCCCGTGGCGGCCCGCGAACTCCTCATGGGTGCGCTGCGCGCGACCGTAGGCCATCTGCACCGGGCGAAACAGCTCCCGCTCCATGCGGTCGGCGTTGGCTTCGTCCAACAGCTCGTAGGCCTCGGTGAGCGACGCCAGCGCCACTCCCAGCGAGTCCGCCGCCTCGGCAACCGTGTCGAGCAACTGTTGCCTGGCATCGGCTGTCGTATAGGGCACAGGGCAAGGTTAGACGCCCGATCGCCCTCTCCTCCCCGGTTCTAGCCACTCGAATCGTGCGGGGCTCGCGGGAGCTCGGCGAGCGCCAGGGCGCGTTGCAGCAGCCCGTCGATCATCGACTCGGTCAGCCTACCCGTGAACGTGTTCTGCTGGCTCGGGTGGTAGCAGCCGATCAGCGCGTAGCGCCCGCCCTCGAGCACGGCCCCGTGCGCAAAGCGCGGTCGCGGTCGCGACATCGCGCTCTCCCCACCCCCCACGGCCGCGATCAGGCGCAGCGCCGCATCCCAGGCGAACGCCCCGAGGCAGACGATCACCCGCACCTCGCCCAGCAGGCCCAGCTCGCGCACGCTCCACGGCAGGCAGCGGTCGCGCTCCTGCGGCGCCGGACGGTTGGCCGGCGGAGCGCAGCGGACGGCCGCGGTGACCCAGACGTCGGTGAGGGCGAGCCCGTCGCCACGTGCCCGCGAGTGAGGCTGGCTGGCCAGGCCCGCTCGCCACAGCGCTCCGTAGAGGAAGTCGCCCGAGCGGTCCCCGGTGAACATGCGCCCGGTCCGGTTCGCGCCGTGCGCCGCCGGCGCGAGGCCGAGCAGCAGCAGGCGGGCATCCGGGTCGCCGAAGCCCGGGACCGGACGACCCCAGTACTCCTCGGAGATGAACGCGGCGCGCCGCTCGCGCGCGACCTGCTCACGCCAGGCCACCAAGCGTGGGCAGGCTCTGCAGCCCGCCACCTCGGATGCCAGGAGCTCCAGCCGATTGCCTCTACCCGATTGCACGGTGCAGTAGTACCATCGCCGGGGAGATGCCGATGTGGGTCTGGATCGTCATGCTGGCTGCTCTCATCAAGCTGCCCATCGCGGCTTTGATGCTGTGGATCCCATTCCACAACGACGAGGCGATGCGCGACCCCGAAGCCTCGGACTCCTCCGAAGAGGACGGCGGATCGCGCGCGCTGCCCGCCGGCCCGCTGGATCCCCACCCCCGCACGCCCAGGACACCGAAACCCAGGCGCGGCCCCCACGGCTCCCCTTCGCCCTCATCGCCGCCCCGCGTGCGCACCAGACGCCCCGCAGCGCGTCCCACTCACGTCTCCGGCTGACGTCTCCGGCTGAGGAGCGAGGAGCCAGGAGCCAGGAGCGGCGACCGGCTAACGGTTGCGCTTGCGCTGTCGCCGCGCAGCCTTGGCTTTGGCGCGTCGCTTGCGCAACGCCACGGCGGGGTCGCGCGCCGAGCTGCCTTCCGCCATTTCGGCGTCGGTGGCCGGAGCGACCCGTCGGACGTCACGGATGATCACGAACGTGATGCCGCCGAGCAGAACGGCGGCGGCAACGAACGCGATGACCAGGATCGAGGTCGATTTCGTGTTCGACGTTTCTGTCGAGGTGCTGCTCGTCGTCGGCGTGGTCGGCTTGGTCGTTTCTGGTTCAGCGGCCCCTTCGGTCAAGGGGCTGCCTTCGTTCAGCGAGGCTGCCATGGCCAGCGGTGCCGCGGCGCCGGTGAACGCGAATAGAAGCATCAGGCACAGGACACACGCCAGGACACGTGAGGTGAGACGGGGAGCGCTCGACACGCGGCGAGCATACCTGCTGGCTCGCCACGCGCCCAATCGCGAAGGCTCCCGCGTAGGCGGTTGCGCAAACCATAGAATGCCAGCTCATGGCTCCCAAACAACGCCAGGTACGCATCGAGCAGCGCGGCGGCCTCGAGGCCATCCAGGCCCTCGAGAAGCGCTCCGATGAGGAGCTCGAAGCCGAGACCAAACACAAGGCCGCGGCGATGGCGATCCTCGGCGCGCGCGCATCCGAGCGATTCGACGCAGAGGCTGCGCGCGGCTACTTCCAGCGCGCCATCGCCGCCGCGCGTCCGCAGGAGCGGATGCAGATACGGCGTATGGCCGACGCGTCGCTCGCCCTCGCCGAACGCCGCGCCGGAGATCTCAAGAGCGCCGTCGAGCGCCTCGGACAGGCGCCGCCGAGTGGGCGCCAGCTCTTCGCCCTGCGGGCCATGGGCCTGCTCGTCCCCCCCGCTTCCGCAGGAATCCTCGCGCGCATGCGCGGCATCCTTCTGATCATTACCTTGATCATCGTGTTCATCGCCGTCGGACTCGGCCTCGTCGAGCTCGTCTCACTCCCCTTTGGGGGTGTCGGCCTCGCGCCCGGCATCCTGCTCGGGCTGTTCGTGGTCATCGCCGCGCTGGCCATCGCCGCGGCGATCGGGCGACGACGACGCAACAGGGCGCAAAGCGCCCCTGCAGCCTGAGTCCCACACGAGCCACCTGCCACGTCGGCCACTAGGCTTGCCTCGTGCCCGATCCCGTCTGCCTGATCGTCAATCCAGCTGCCGGCGGCGGCAAGGCCGGGCGCATTGCGCCCGCAGTCGAGCAGGCATTGCTCGGGCACGGCCTGCGCGTGCGCCGTTGCGAAACGCTCCATCTCGAGCACGCGCGCGAGCTCGGATGCGAGGCCGCGAGGGCCGGTGAGACGGTCGTCGCGCTCAGCGGCGACGGCATGATCGGGGTCCTCGCCGACGCACTGCAGGCGGTCCCCGGGGCGGTCCTCGGCGTGCTTCCCGGCGGGCGCGGGAACGACCTCGCACGCGTGCTCGGGATCTCCGATGACGCTGTGGCCGCCTGCGAGACCATCGCCCACGGCGTCCCGCGTCCGGTCGACCTCGGCGTGGTGCTCGACCCGAGCACGGGCGTGGTGGGCCGAGCGTTCGTGGGGATCGCATCGGTCGGATTCGACAGTGAGGCCAATCGCATCGCAAACGAGGCCCCAGCCTGGCTCGGTGGAGGTGTCTACGCCTACGGCGCCCTGCGCGCGCTGCTCTCCTGGCGCCCAGCCCGCTTCGAGATCGAGCTGGACCCGCCCGGCGAGCGCCGCGCGTTCACCGGCTACACGATCGCCGCGGCCAACTCCAGGGCCTACGGCGGCGGGATGCTGATGGCGCCCGACGCACTGCTCGACGACGGGCTGCTCGAGGTGATCGTCGTCGAGGACGTCAGCCGCGCACGGTTCCTGGCCAACCTGCCCAAGGTCTTCCGCGGCACCCACGTGCAGCTGCCCTCCGTGCACGTGTTCAGAGCGGCCGAGGTCGCGATCGCCGCCAACCGTCCCTTCACAATGTACGCCGACGGCGACCCGCTCGGAGAGCTCCCGCTGCGCATCCGCGCCGTCGCCGGCGCCGTGAACATACTCGTCCCCGCCGACCGCCCCGACTCTCCGTTCGCCAAGGCGTACCGCCCCGCCGCCTCCGCCGAGATCGGCGCGGACTGATGAGCGCCACACTGCAGGTCAAGCTCGCGCTCGCGCGAGCCGTGGGCGCGCTCTCGCGCCTGCGCGGCGGAGGCGCCACGAGCGTGCCCGGGAAGGTCCTGATGCGCCTGCAGCCGGACGCCGTCGGCGCCCTCGGGGCGCGGCTGCGCATGGGCAGCGTGCTCGTATCGGCGACCAACGGCAAGACCACCACCGCCACCATGGCCGCCGCGGTCCTCCAGCGGGCCGGCATCGAGCTCGTGCACAACCAGGCCGGGGCCAACATGGCCGGCGGGATCGCCACCACGCTGATCGGCGCCGCCCGCCCCCACGGGTCGATGGCCGGCGAGCTCGGCCTGTTCGAGGTCGACGAGCTGTGGCTCGCCTCGCTTGCGGCCCAACTGCGCCCTCGCGTCGTCCTGCTCGGCAACCTCTTTCGCGATCAGCTCGATCGCTACGGCGAGCTCGAGACGATCGCCGAGAGCTGGGAGCGGGTGATCGAGGACGGCGCCGCGCAGCTCGTGCTCAACGCCGACGATCCGCTCGTGGCCGATCTCGGTCGCGGGCGCTCCGACGCCGTGTACTTCGGTCTCGAGGACGACACGCTCGCCCTCCCCGGGATGGCCCATGCGGCCGACGCCAAGCACTGCCGTCGCTGCGGCGCGCCCTACGTCTTCGACGCCGTATATCTCGGCCACCTCGGCCACTATCACTGTCCGAGCTGCGGCCAGAGCAGGCCGGCTCCGACGGTCAGCGCCGGCGAGGTACGCCTGGAAGGGGTCCGCGCGGCGCGCTTCACGCTGAGCACGCCCGCCGGGCAGGCCGAGGTATCACTCGCCCTGCCGGGCCTCTACAACGTCTACAACGCGCTCGCGGCCGCCGCGCTCGCAACCGCGCTCGAGGTTCCGCTCGAGACGATCGCGGCGGGGCTCTCGAGCGCCAGAGCCGCATTCGGCCGCGCCGAGAGCGTCGCCCTCGCGATCCCCGCAACCGCAGGCGGCGCCGCGGCCGCCAGGCGCGAGCTGCGAATCATGCTGATCAAGAACCCGGCCGGCGCCAACGAGGTCCTGCGCACGCTGGCCCTCGAGCCCGGCGAGCACGACCTGCTCGGGGTGCTCAACGACCAGATCGCGGACGGCCGCGACGTCTCCTGGATCTGGGACGCCGACTTCGAGCTGCTCGCCGACCGCATCCGCCTCGCCACCTGCAGCGGCACTCGCGCCGCCGATCTCGCCGCCCGCTTGAAGTACGCCGGCCTCGACCCCTCGCGGATCCACATCCAGAGCGATCTCGGCGCAGCGCTGCGCGAAGCCGCCGCGGAGCGCCCCGACGCCGATGCTCCGCTGTATGCGCTGCCAACCTATACGGCGATGCTCTCGCTGAGGGAGCTGCTCGTCGCCCGCGGCGAGGCCAGCAGCGCATGGTCGTGACCCCGAGCCGCGCCGGCGCGCGCCACACGCTCCCGCCAGAGGTGATCTGGCACGACCTCGAGTGCGGCGCCTACCGCGCAGACCTGCCGCTGTGGCGCGAGCTCGCCGAAGAGGCGCGGCTGGCGGACCCCGCCGCGAGGATCCTCGACATCGGCGCCGGAAGCGGGCGCGTGGCGCTCGAGCTCGCCCGGGCCGGGCACCACGTAACCGCGCTCGACAGCGCCGGCGCCCTGCTGGGCGCGCTGGGCCTACGCGCGAGCGGGACACCGGTGGAGACCGTCGAAGCCGACGCTCGAAGCTTCGAGCTCGCCCATCGCGACTACGCCCTGTGTCTGGTGCCCATGCAGACGGTCCAGCTGCTCGGCGGCCCGGCCGGGCGCAGAGAGATGCTTCGCGCCGTGCGCGCCCACCTGCGTCCCGGAGGCCTGCTGGCCTGCGCGATCGTGACCGAGCTCGAGCCATTCGACGCCGAGCTCGAGGGTCACGGGCCATCCCCTGAGCGTGCCCACATTGGAGCGGCGCTCTACGAGAGTCGTGCGCTGAGCGTGCGGGTGGGCCGGCGCTCCATCCGCATCGAGCGCGAGCGCACCGTCACGCCGGACTCGTGCGGACAGGCTCCGGCACCCACGCGTGAGCGCAATGTCATCGAGCTCGACCGCCTGAGCGCAGCCCGCCTGCATCGCGAGGGAGGCGAAGCGGGACTGCACGATGCCGGCACGCGCTCGGTGTCCTCGACCGAGGAGCACGTCGGCAGCACCGTGGTGATGTTCCGTGGCTGACAGCGCTCCCGCGAGCCCGGACTCCACCCTGCGCGTGTGCGCGCTGTATCCCGACCTCATGAACATCTATGCCGACCGCGGCAACCTGATCGTGCTCGAGCGCCGCTGCGCCTGGCGCGGGATCGGCTTCGAGCTGTTCTCCAGCAGCCTGGGCGAGCCCCTCGACGGGGGCGAGCACGACCTCTTCTACATCGGCGGCGGTCAGGACCGCGACCAGCGCCTCTGCGCAGAGGACCTGATCGAGAACAAGCGCGAGGGACTGCTCGCGGCCGCCGCGCGCGGAGCCGTCGTGCTCGGGGTCTGCGGCGGCTACCAGCTGCTCGGCCACTCCTACGCCCTCGGCGAGGAGGAGATCTCCGGCGTGGGGCTGCTCGACGTGCGCACCGTGCGCGAGGACGGCCCCCGTCTGATCGGCAACGTCGCGATCGAGGCCGCGCTCGGAGGCGACAGCGGCGGCGATCGTGTGCTCGCCGGCTTCGAGAACCACGGCGGGCGCACCTACCTCGGCGAGGGCCAGGCTCCGCTGGGCCGTGTGCTCAAGGGCCACGGCAATGACGGTCGCAGCGGCTTCGAGGGCGCTCGCACCGCCAACACGATCGGGACCTACCTGCACGGCCCGCTGCTGCCCAAGAACGTCTGGTTCGCCGACTGGCTGATCGCACGCGCGCTTGGCCTGATCCCCGGCGATCTGGCGCCACTTGAGGATGGAATCGAGCGCGAGACTCACCTGAGCGCCCGCCGCGCAGCCGGCGTCTAACGAAGCGGCCAGGGCCCGGCGGGCCGGACAGTCCTAGAAGAGGGAGTGTCCTCCGAACTGGACCGTAGCCACGCTGATCAGCGCAGTGCTTATCAGGACCAGCAGGCCGGCAAACCGCAGGCTTTCCGGCAGCGCGCTGATGATCCCGCCGATCTCCTGCAGCACGCTCTGCGCGCTGTCCGCCTGGGTGCTCGCCGCCTTCGCCGCGCTCGCATCCGACGCCGGGTTTTCTGCCCCGGCCACCGCCGTCGCCTTGAGCGCTTCGACCTGCTGGACCGCGTCTTTGACCTTGGCGCTCGCATCCTTGGCGCTCACGGACTTCGCGGTCTTCCTGAAGCTGAGAACAAGACCGACCGTGACGCCACCCAGCAGGATCGCCACACCGAGGGCGAAGCAGACCCAAGCGACGATTTCGGCGTTCGTGCTCATCCGCCTGGGCACACTACCTGCTGAAGTCACACCTGTGGATTTATTTTGATTACCAGCCGGATAGAGCTTTGGGCTCAGCGCATCTGCGAGCACCGTTGCCATCGCCCGATGACCCGCCGCGTTCGGGTTCCTCGCCAATGCGGTTGAGCGGCCGATTCACGCAAACTCCGGCCGGCCCGGTATCCGATGCATCCCCATCTCATACGATCGCCCGATGGAGCTCTCCGAGTACCAGCGGCTGTCGCGGCGCACCGCCGAGTACCCGCGCGAGGCGTGGCTCGCCTACCCGGCCCTTGGCCTGGCAGGCGAGGCCGGTGAGGTCGCCGAGCACGCCAAGAAGGCGATCCGCGACGACGGCGGCGAGGTCTCGGAGGAGCGCCGCACGGCGATGTCCAAGGAGCTCGGGGACGTCCTCTGGTACGTCGCCCAGCTGGCCAGCGAGCTGGGGTTGGAGCTGGAGGACATCGCCCAGGCCAACCTCGACAAGCTCCTCTCACGCCAGCAGCGCGGCGTGCTCTCCGGCAGCGGCGACGATCGCTGAGCAGCAGTCGCTGAGCCGGGAGGCGCCGGCGAACTAGGAGGCGACGTCGGCCTAGGAAGCGACCGCGAAGCGGGCGAAGCGCTCCGCCAGGCGGATCGGGACGAGCGCGCGCACGCGCACGCCCTCCGCGGTGTCCTCGCGGGTGACCTGGCCCGCCAGCTCGTGCAGCTCCGCCAGGCTGCCGCCGTCCGCGTAGGGCACGAGCAGCTCCACACGGCGCAGCGTGTGGCGCAGCTCGCGCTCGATCCGCCTGCCCAGCTCCTCCAGGCCCTCCCCCGTCTCGCCGCTGACCAGCACCGCCTCGGGATGGTGCAGGCGCAGCTCGTCGCGAGCCTCCTCGTCGAGCAGGTCCACCTTGTTGAGGACCAGCAGGCGCGGACGATCGCCCGCGCCGATCTCCTCGAGTGTCTGCTCAACCGCATGTTTCATCAGCTCCAGCTGGGCGTCAGGCGCTGAGGCGTCGAGCACGTGCGCGAGCAGCTCCGCCCGGCGCGTCTCCTCGAGCGTCGCCCCGAAGGCGTCCACCAGCTGGTGGGGGAGCTTTGAGATGAAGCCCACCGTGTCCGTCAGCAGGTGGGGGCGCCCGTCCAGGCGCAGCGTGCGCGTGGTCGGGTCCAGGGTGTGGAAGAGGCGGTCACGGACGCCCACCTCAGAGCCGGTGAGCGCGTTCAGGATCGTCGACTTGCCCGCGTTGGTGTAGCCCACCAGGGCGATCGTCGGCAGCGCAGCACGCTCGCGCTCCGCGCGCTGCACCGCCCGCGTGCCCTTCACGTGCTCCAGCCGGCGGCGCAGCGCCGCGATCCTGTCGCGCGCCAGGCGGCGATCCGTCTCGATCTGCGTCTCCCCCGGGCCCCTCGTGCCGATGCCCCCGCCGAGGCGCTCGAGGTGGCTCCACAGGCCACGCATGCGCGCCAGGTTGTACTCCAGCTGCGCCAGCTCCACCTGGAGCTTTCCCTCCGCGCTGCCCGCGTGGGAGGCGAAGATGTCGAGGATCACCGTCGTGCGGTCCACCACCGGCAGGCCCAGCGCCTCCTCCAGGTTTCGCTCCTGGCGGGCGCTCAGCTCGTCGTCGCAGGCGATCAGGTTCGCGTCGCACGCCTTCGCGGCCGCCTTCGCCTCCGCCACCTTGCCCGGGCCGAGATACGTGTTGGGGTGGGGCGCCTCGCGGTGCTGGATCATCTCCCCCGCCACGGCCACGCCCGCGGTGCGCAGCAGCTCTCCGAGCTCGGCCAGGTCCTCGCCCTCCCCCAGCGCCGCTATGCAGAAGGCGCGCTGCGCCGCCCGGGCGGTCGGCTCCGTCCCGTTGCGGGTCCCGTGAGATTGGTGCTGGGCGCGCTCTGCGCGCCCGTTGCGGCGTGAATCCATCCATCGATCAGTCTAGGAGGTCTCGCAGCACCAACATGTGACGTGACCGGTGCCGCTGCGGCTGTGGGGGCACGGCGCGATCTTGTCTCCCCAAATGTCAACCCGCGAGCGTGCCCAGCCGTGTCACGGCCTCCAGCAGACGATCGTCAGGGGTCGTCAGCGAGATCCGGAACCAGCCCTCCCCGGCCGGGCCGTAGACAGCGCCCGGCGTCAGCACCACGCCCGTGCGCTCGATCACGTGCTCGCAGTACTCCTCCGAGCTGCCGAAGCCCTCAGGCACGGGAGCCCACACGTAGATCGTGCTGCGCGGCGGCGTCACGTCCACGCCGATCGAGCGCAGCCCCTCGCACACCAGATCGCGCCGGCGCAGATACAGCTCGTTCATCGAGGCCACCTCCGCGTCCGCCTCCGGCGAGAGCGCCGCGATCCCAGCCAGCTGCACCGCCTCGAACAGCCCCGAGTCGATGTTTGTCTTCAACCGCCAGTACGTCTGCACCGCCTCCGCGTTTCCCACTACCACCGCGCAGCGCCAGCCCGTCATGTTGTAGCCCTTCGACAGTGAGAAGACCTCGATCCCCACCTCCTTCGCGCCCGGCGTCGCCAGGAACGAAGGCGCCCGGTAGCCGTCGAAGGTGATCTCCGAATAGGCGTTGTCGTGCACCACCAGGATCTCGTGCTCGCGCGCGAACTCCACCACGCGCTCGAAGAAGCCCTCCGGTACCACCGCTCCCGTCGGGTTGTTGGGGTAGTTGAGGTACATCAGCTTCGTGCGGCCGAGGACCTCCTCGTCGATCGCCTCCAGGTCCGGGGTGAAGCCGCGCTCGGGCTCAAGCGCCATCAGCACCGGCTCCCCGCCCGCCAGCCACGGCCCGCCCGTGTACACCGGGTAGCCCGGGTCCGCCGCCAGCGCGTAGTCCCCCGGGTCCAGGAAAGCCAGGTTGAGGTTGAAGATCGCCTCCTTGGCCCCGATCGCCGGGATGACCTCCCGCTCCTTGTCCAGGTCCACGTCGAAGCGGCGCTCGTAGAAGTCGCTGACCGCTTCCCGGAAGTCCTCGCGGCCGCGGTTGGAGGGGTAGCGGTGGGTCTCGGGCTCGCTCACCGCCTCCTGCATCGCCTCCACCACCAGCGCCGGCGTCGGGCGGTCCGGGTCGCCGATCCCGAGGCTGATCACGTCCACTCCCGCTGCCCGCTTCTCTTCGATCGTCCGCTCCAGGCGGGCGAACGCGTACGGCGGGATGCGCTCCAGGCGCTTACTCGGTCTCATGCAGCTCCTTTTCGAAGTCCTCGCTGATCCGGCCCTCGAACACCGGCCGCGCCCAGCCTGTCAGGTTCACGCGCAGGTCCTCCCCCACCTCCACCTCCAGCTCACCTCCGTCCAGCTCCACCTTCACGTGCGCCCCCGCAACCCGGTGCAGGCCGCGCGTCACCACGTAGGCCACCGCCGCCCCCGTCGCGCCCGTGCCCGAGGAGAGCGTCTCCCCCACCCCGCGCTCGAAGATGCGCGCGCGGATGCTCGCCGGCGAGTGCGGCGAAGCCTCCTCGCCCGCCTCCAGCTCGGTGTACCAGGAGACGTTCGTGCGGTTGGGGAACTGCCCGTCGCCTTCGATATGGGGACCGATCGCCGGCAGGTCCAGTTCCATCAGCTCTCTCAGCGAGCCCACCTCGATCGCGCACTGAGGATTGCCGATCGACACATGGCGAAACGGCCACAGGTGATGCTCGGTCGCGACCGACCCCAGGCCGTCCTTGAGGCCATCCGGGAAGTCGCTCGATGTGAGGCTCGCCCGCCCCATGTCCACCCTGCACGTGTCCGGCCCCGTGATCGTGGGCCTGATCTCCCCGGCGGCCGTGTTGATCGCGAAGCTGTCCTGCTCCGTCCAGCCGCGGCTGCGCAGGTACAGGATCGCCTCGCGCGCACCGTTGCCCGAGAGCTCCGCCTCCGAGCCATCCGGGTTGAAGATGCGCAGGTCCGCCACGTGCGCCGGGTCGGCCGGCTGGGAGAGCAGCAGCACACCGTCCGCGAACAGCCCGAAGTGGCCCTCGCAGAGCTTGCGGACGCGTGTCGGCGTCAGCTCGAACGGGAGCTCGTCGCGCTCCAGGATCAGGTAGTCGTTGCCCAGCGCCTGCCACTTCTCGAATCTCATCGTTCCCATCAGGCGCCGGAGTCTAGGATCTCGCGCGCCACGAGCGCCGGGTCGCGTCCCGTCACGTCGATCGTGCGGACCCCCGCCAGCTTGCGCATCCATGTCAGCTGGCGCTTGGCATAGTTGCGCGTGCGCTGCTTCATCCGCTCCGCATCCCCCGCCAAGAGCTCCTCGAACCCGAGCGCCTTGCGCGCCGTCAGCGAGGCGCCCGCCGCATGCGCTCGGCGCACCTCCTCGACCGCGCCCGCCGCGATCATCGCATCCACGCGCGCGTCGATCGCCGCGTAGAGAGCCTCGCGCTCCATCGTCAGGCCGGCCAGCAGCGTCGGATGGCGCAGCTCCTCGCTCCACAGCTGCGACGGGCCCTCCGGCGGCTGCAGCTCGCCCAGGTCCAGGAGCTCGAGCGCACGCACGACCCGCTGGCGGTCGTTCGGGTCGATCTCCGCCGCAGCCCACCCCGCCCGCTCGGCCAGGAGGGCGTGCAGCGCCGGCGCCCCCTCACGTTCCAGTGCCCCCAGCCAGCGCGCCCGCACGCCCTCCGGTGGCGGCGGTCGCAGGTCGAGCTCGCACAGCGCCGCACGCAGATACAGCCCCGTTCCACCCACCACGATCGGACGCCGGCCCTGCTCCAGCAGAGAGTCGATCTCCGCGTGGGCCAGCTGCGAGTACTCGCCCACGCTGAACCTGGCGTCCACCGGCACGAACGACACCAGGCGATGCTCCAGCAGCGATCGCTCCGCCGGCGAGGCCACGCCCGTCAGCGTCTCCAGGCCCTCGTACACCTGCAGCGCGTCCGCCGACACCGCCACCGGATCCTCCCCCCGCTCGCGCAGTTGCCCGGCGAGGGCCACCGCCACGGCGGTCTTGCCAACGCCCGTCGGGCCGAACAGCGCGATGATCCGCATGCGGGTAGGGTCACAGCTCGTGCAGATCTCCGGCTCCACCGTGCTGCTCACCGGCGCCACCGGCGGCATCGGGCACGCCATCGCCCGCGCTCTGCGGGCACGCGGCGCCACGCTGATCCTCACCGGCCGGCGCAGCGAGGTGCTCGAGCCGCTCGCCGCCGAGCTCGGCGCGCGCGCCCTCTCCGTGGACCTCGCCAGCACCGAGGAGCTCGACCGTCTCGTGGCCGAGGCCGGCACAGTGGACATCCTCGTGGCCAATGCCGCCCTACCCGCCACCGGCACCCTGGACACGTTCTCCATGGAGGAGATCGATCGCGCCCTCGCCGTCAACCTGCGCGCCCCCATCGCCCTCGCCCACGCTCTCTCGCCTTCCATGATCGCGCGCCGCAGCGGCCATCTCTGCTTCATGTCCTCGCTCAACGGCAAGGCCGCAACGCCACAGACCTCCATCTACAACGCAACCAAGTTCGGCCTCAGGGGTTTCGCCACAGCCCTGCGCGCCGACATGCGCCCCCATGGCGTCGAGGTCTCCGCGATCTTCCCAGGCTTCATCAGCCACGCCGGCATGTTCGCCGACGCCGGCGTCAAGCTGCCTCCAGGCGTGGGCATGCGCTCGCCCGAGGACGTCGCCCGCGCGACCGTCAGCGCGATCGAGCACAACCGTGGCGAGGTCGACGTGGCGCCGCTGGCCCTGCGCCTCGGCTCGGCCTTCGCGGGTCTCGCCCCTGAGCTGTCCGCCACCGTCACCCGCAAGCTCGGCGGGGACAAGATCGCCGGCGAGCTGGCCATCGCCAACAACAGCAAGCGCTGAGCCAAGGCGACCCGCGCCCACCCGCGGCGCGAAGCAGCGCGGCGTGGCGCGAGCGAAGTGGCCACCGCCCACTCCCGCAAACAGCGGAAAAACCCCCAGGTTGCCCTGCGGTCAACGTCTGTCCAGCTCCCAGCCGGCGTGTAATCGAAGGTGCCCCCACGGCCGAGCGAATGGGTACTCATGCGCGCAGATCGTCCTGTCCCCGCCGAGCACACGCCGTCCAAGGCTTCCTGGCTCTGCCGCGACGAGTTCGACCGTGAACGCATGCTCGACATGGAGGAGCGCGTGCGGCCGTATCGGCAGGGCACGCTGCTGATCCTCGCGATCGCGATCGTCGGCCTTGCACCCTCGCTCGGATGGTGGCCGCTGCTGTTCCTGATCCCCGCCGGCCTCTTCTTCGGCCTCGCCGACGGGCTGATGCCCAAAGTCGCCCGACCCGAGAACGTCATGTTCGCAGCCTGGGTCGGCAGTGAGCTGACGATCGCGGGCGCGGTGTCGCTCGAGGGCGGACCGCGCGTGGTGGCGCTGTCGTGGCTCGCCATCCCCGTGATGACGCTCAGCTCGCGCTTTGGGGTGCGCGGCGTCGTGGCCGGCGTGGCGATCGCCTGCGCGCTGATGCTCGCCGTCGCCTTCGGCTTCGACGCGAACGCCGTGGTGTCGAGCCCCGAGCTCGTCGTGGCGCCATTGGCGGTGGTCCTGTCCGTGGCCCTGCTCTCGACGCCGCTGATGCGCTCAGACATCCAGCACCGCAGCGACGCCGTGATCGATCCGCTCACGGGGATGCTCAACCGCAAGGCGCTCAGCGCTCGCGTTCATGAGCTCGGCCAGCAGTCCGAGATCATGGGCGAGCCCGTCGGCGTGATCGTGGCCGATCTCGACCACTTCAAGAACGTCAACGACACGCGCGGGCACACCGTCGGCGACGTCGTGCTCAGAGAAGTCGCCTATCTGCTGCGCAAGCACCTGCGCGCCTTCGACCTCGCCTACCGCCTCGGCGGCGAGGAGTTCCTGATCCTGGTCCCCGGCTCCGATCTGGAGAGCACCGCCAATCTCGCACACCGGCTGCGCGAGGGCGTAAGCGCCGATGAGCTGGCCGGAGGCGTGCTCGTCACGTTGAGCATCGGCGTAGCCGCCTCCGCGCACGACGAGCGCTTCGACTACACCGAGGTCTTCGCCGAGGCCGACGCCGCGCTCTATCGTGCCAAGCGCGAAGGACGCAACCGTGTCTGCCTCGCGGGCGGTACCGAGAGCGTCCCGGCCGCCGCCTGAGGCTGGGCCGGAGGCCTCACAGCTCGATCACGCTGCGGATCCCGTCCTGGGCCTCCATCAGCTCGAAGCCGCGGTTGACCTCATCGAGAGAGATGCGATGCGAGATGAATGGATCGACGTCGATCTGGCCCTCCAGGTAGCGGCCGATCAGCGCCGGCACGTCTTCGCGGCCCTTCAGACCGCCGAAGGAGGAGCCGCACACCCGCCTGCCGGTGATCAGCAGGCGCGGAATCACCTCGAGCATCTCTCCGCGGCCCGCCACCCCGCAGACCGTGCACAGGCCCCAGCCCATGCGCGCCGCCTCCACCGCCTGGCGCATCACAGCCACGTTGCCGGTCGCCTCGAAGGTGTAGTCAGCGCCGAAGCCATCCGTCATCTCGAGGATCCGCTGCACCGCGTCCTCGCCGCCGATCATCGTCTCGGTGGCGCCCTGGCCGCGCGCCAGCTCCAGGCGCTCGCCCGACATGTCCACGCACACGATTCGCTCGGCGCCCCGCAGGCGCGCCCCCGCCACCGCGCCGAGGCCGACCATGCCCGCGCCGAACACCACGCACGTCGAGCCCTCGCGCACCGCCGCCGTCTTCATCGCCGCCCCCAGGCCCGTCGAGAGGCCGCACGCGAACAGGCACGCGCGATCCAGCGGTGCCTCCCGGTCGATCCTTGCCAGCGCGATCTCAGGCATCACCGTGTACTCGGCGAACGTGGAGGTGCCCATGAAGTGGCGCACCGGCTCCCCGCCCCGCGACAGGCGCGTGGTCCCATCCGGCAGGTAGCCCAGGTTCTGCTGCTCGCGGATCGCCAGGCACAGGTTGGTCAGCGGGCTCACGCAGTGAACACACTCCCCGCACTGGGGCGAGAACAGCGTCACCACGTGATCGCCCTCGCCGACCAGCCTCACGCCTTCCCCGCAGCGCTCCACCACGCCCGCGCCCTCGTGCCCGAGCACCGTCGGCGCATAGCCCGAGGGGTCCACCCCTGAAGCCGTGCACATGTCGGTGTGGCACACGCCGCAGGCCACCAGCCGAACGAGCGCCTCCCCCGGCCCGGGATCCGCCAGCTCCACCTCCTGCACCACCAGCGGCTTGGCGAACTCCTCCAGCACCGCCGCGCGCATCCGCATCGGCTCAGCTCACCGCCCTGGCCAGCAACCGCTCCTCGCCCAGAAGCGTCTGGCTGGTCGCCTTCATGATCTCCACGTCGGCCATCTCGCCCGGCTGGGCCAGCCCGACGAAGTTCACGACCTTGTTGTGGCGCGTGCGCCCACGCTGGCGCTCTGGGTCCGTACGCGAGGCCCCTTCCACGAGCACCTCCACCGTGCGGCCCACGAAGCGCTGCGCCCGCTCGCGCGCCCCGCGCTGGACCAGCTCCACCAAGCGCTCCATCCGCTCGACCTTGACCGGGTGCGGAACCACGCCCTCGGTTATCTCAGCCGCCTCGGTGCCCCGCCGCGGCGAGAAGATGAACGTGAACGCGCTGTCATAGCCCACCTCCGCCACCACCTCCAGCGTCTCCGCGAAGTCCGCCTCGGTCTCCCCCGGGAAGCCCACGATGATGTCCGTGCTCAGCGCCGCATCGGGCACGTGCTCGCGGATCAGCGCCACGCGGTCCATGTAGCGGGCGCGGTCATACGTGCGGCGCATCGCCTTCAGGATCCTGCTGGAGCCCGACTGCAGCGGCAGGTGGATGTGCTCGCACACGCTCTCCAGCTCCGCATGCGCGCGGATCACGTCCTCGCGCATGTCCTTCGGGTGCGGGCTCGTGTAGCGGATGCGATCGATCCCCTCGATCCCATCCAGGAGCCTCAGGAGCTCAGCAAAGCTCGCGCGCTCGCCAAGGTCGCGACCGTAGGAGTTCACGTTCTGCCCCAGCAGCGTCACCTCGCGCACGCCCTCCGCGGCCATCGTCTCTACCTCCCCCACGAGCTCCCGCAGCCGACGGCTCACCTCCCGCCCGCGCGTGGAGGGCACGATGCAGTAGGAGCACGCGCAGTTGCAGCCCACGCTGATCTGCAGCCAGCCCTGAAACGGGCGCTCGCGCCGCGCAGGGAGATGCCCGGTGAAGCCCTCGAACTCGAAGTAGCCCTGCGCCGTCAGCGAGTCGCTCGTCAGGAACTCCGCCAGCTTGTGGACCTGGCCCGGCCCAAACGCCACGTCCACGAAGGGGAAGCGCTCGAAGACCTCGTCCTTGAGCGACTGCGCCCAGCACCCACCCACGCCGATCACCCGCTCCGGGTTCTCGCCCTTCAGTCGTTTGGCCTCTCCCAGGTGGGCGATGAAGCGACTGTCCGCCGTCTCGCGGATCGAGCACGTGTTGAAGAGGATCAGGTCCGCCTCGCTGCGCTCCGCAGCCTCGCCGTAGCCGAGGGACTCGAGCATCCCCTTCATGCGCTCCGAGTCGTGCTCGTTCATCTGACAGCCGAACGTCGTCAGGTGGTAGCGCTTCATCGGCACAGGGTATCCGGCGGGTTGCAACGACCGAGGAGCAGGGCATCCGTGCCCTGTCCACGATCCGCCAAGCGGCGGCGCTGAACGCCCTCTCCCCAGTTCGGTCAGCGCCTCATGCCGCGTGGCTAGCGGCCAGTCATCCCCTCACATGATGACCGTCGCAGTCTTTGGCTGACGCTGTCCCCTCCTACCCACCTAGCGGGTCGTGGACCAAGCGGGGCAAGGACGCAGGGAGCGTGGCGTGCTTTGCACGCGAGCGACCGAGGACGCAGCACCGCGCAGTGTCCACGGCTCGCTAGGCTGCCGCAACCGCCGGTTCGCTGACAATCGGCGCCGGCACGTCCTTGTCGCGGTCGATCGGCGTCACCAGATCCTTGCCGAGGTTCAGCACCGCGTAGATCTTGTCTTCGATCTCCTTGGCCACCGCCGGGTTGGCGTCGAGGTGGGCCTTGGCGTTGCCGCGGCCCTGGCCCAGGCGGTCGTTGCCGTAGGAGAAGAACGAGCCCGACTTGGAGACGATGTTGTGCTCCAGCCCGAGGTCGATCAGGCAGCCCGAGGTCGAGATGCCCTTGCCGAACTCGATGTCGAACTCGGCCTGGCGGAACGGGGCCGCGACCTTGTTCTTGACGACCTTGACGCGCACACGGTTGCCGACCGCCTCGGTTCCGTCCTTGAGCGTCTCGATGCGCCTGATGTCCAGGCGCTGAGAGGCGTAGAACTTCAGCGCGCGACCGCCCGGCTGGGTCTCCGGCGAGCCGAACATGACGCCGACCTTTTCGCGGATCTGGTTGGTGAGGACGCAGAGCGTCTGGGTGCGGTTGAGGTTTCCCGCTAGCTTGCGCATCGCCTGGGACATCATCCGCGCCTGCGCGCCCACGGTCTGGTCGCCCATCTGCCCCTCGAGCTCCACGCGCGGGGTCAGCGCGGCGACCGAGTCGATCGCGACCACGTCCACCGCACCGGAGCGCACGAGCATGTCGGCGATCTCGAGCGCCTGCTCGCCGTAGTCGGGCTGGGAGACGAGCAGCTCGTCGATGTCGACGCCGATCTCCTTCGCGTACAGCGGGTCCATCGCGTGCTCGGCGTCGATGAACGCGCACACTCCACCGAGCTGCTGCGCCTCGGCGAGGATGTGGTAGATGAGCGTCGTCTTGCCCGAGGACTCAGGGCCGTAGATCTCGACGATCCGCCCGCGCGGCACGCCGCCGATCCCGAGCGCGAGATCGAGCGAGAGCGCTCCGGTCGGGATCACGTCGCAGCGCACCTGCGCGCCCTCGTCGCCCATGCGCATGACCGAGCCCTTGCCGAACTCGCGCTCGATCTGGGTGAGCGCGCCCTGCAGAGCGGCGTCGCGCGCCTTCGCTGCCTTCTCCTGATCGGTCACGGGCATCGTCTTACTCCTCCGGTTCGCAGTTGGAGAGAGGAAGGTAGAGCGCGCTTCGGACGGAACAGCTGTTCGTATTGCGCGACCTTCGTCCACGGAGTCCCGGTGCGCTCGCCCCCGTGGACGCCCGGGACGATGACTCACATGCAGCCCTCCCCTCGATCCACACCCGGAGATTCAGCTGTCGATGAGCCACTCCACCCGTCCCGTCCTGCGCTTCGCGCTCGCGTTGGCGGCGCTTGGCCTCCTCCTGGCGCTGCTGCTGCTCCCGTCTCCGATCCCGGCGCAGGCCAAGAGCTCGAGCTGCTCCTCGGGCTCCCACGCCGGCCATACCGGCAGCGCGTGCCCCAAGCCGACCGATGGGGGCGCCACCCACAGCCGCACGGGCAAGCGCCACCACCACGCCAAGCACCCGGCACACAAGCCGCAGCACGCCAGCAAGCCGCCGGTCTCCCCGTTGGCCTCGGCACTGTGCGAAGGCGGCAGCAAGGCGCTCGCCGTGGCCGGCTCGTTCGTCTGCGCAGACGGCTCCGAACCGGCCTGCGAAGACGGCGCCACCCCCCTGATCCATGGCGCGGCGCTCCTCTGCCCGGCGGCCGCCGAAGAGAGCTCGAGCTCCGGCGCACAGGAATGCGAAGCCGAAGGCGGCTGCAGCCTCGACTTCGAAGGCCCCTCCGGCGAAGAAGCGCCCTGCACGAGCTGCGAAGCGCCCGCGAGCGCCGAACCAGAAGGCTGAGCACCCCGCCGCCCCTCAGGCTCCCGGTGCGAGATCGCAGCTCGCCACGGTCTCATAGCTGGCCCCCGCGGGCGCGAGCCAGGAGCGGTAGAGGGCGAGCCTCTGCGGCGTGAAGCGCAGCCGCGGCGTGGGCGGCAGCGGCTGATCCGCAGCCGGCCAGCGCGTCTCGGCGCGCATCCGCGCCACGGTCACGTGCGCGCGGAAGCCGCGCCGCTCGGCGGGCTCCCACCCGCTCGCCGCGGAGAGGATGCGGACGGTTTGCGCCTGCAGGCGTGCGAGCGCGCCGCTGGGATCGCGGATCTCGACGGCGAGCGCGCGCGGGCGGCGCGGCGGCAGCAGCAGCGGAGCGCCCACCGACAGCTCACCCACAGGCGCGGCGCACTCCGCCAGCGCGGCCGCGAGACCCTCGATCTCGCCCACCGGGCGGGCGCCCAGGAAGCACACGGTCAGATGCAGCGAGTCGGCTTCCAGCGGGCGGATCCCCGAGTGCGAGGAGTCATCCCGACGACCACCGCGCGCCGATCGCATGACGCCGGCCACGAGACGGGCCCAGGAGGCAAGCTCCGCGCACACCTGGAGCGGCGGATCGACCGCCACGAACAACCGCGCTGTGGCACCGTGTGGCACAGCCGCTCATGCGTCGGCGAGCGCGCGGCGCACGAGGTGCATGGCGACGGTCGTCGAGCGATCGCGCACGTCGGCGCGTCCGCCCGGCAGGTTGACCGAGCGCGTGATCGGCTCCTGCTCCTCCAGCGCGACGCTGATCCAGACCAGGCCCACGGGCTTCTCCTCGCTGCCGCCGCCCGGCCCTGCCACACCCGTGATCCCGACGCCGACGTTTGCGCCCGCGCGCGCGCGGGCGCCACGGGCGAGCGCCTCGGCCACCTGCGAGGAGACCGCACCGTGGGTCTCGATCAGCTCGAGGGACACGTCGGCCAGCGCGACCTTGACCTCGTTGGCGTAGGCGACGATCGCGCCCCTGACGTAGTCGGATGAGCCGGGGAGCTCCGTCAGCCGGGCGGCCAGCAGCCCCCCGGTGCACGACTCGGCGGTCGCGATCGTCCAGCTGCGTTCACGCAGGAGCGCGGCCACCTGCTGATCGACTGTGCTCCCGTCCTCGGAGAAGAGCGTGTCGGCATGGCGGGACTCGACCACCGCCGCAAAGGCCGCATACACCTCGGCCGCGTCGGGCTCGTAGCGCGCCACGATCTCGACCTCGCCCCGTTTCAGGCAGGTCGTGACCTCGATCCGACCGAGCTCCACGCCCTCGCGTTCGGCCACGCGCAGCGTCTCGGCGATCTCGGACTCGGGGATGCCGAACAGGCGCATCGTGCGTTGCTCATAGACGGTCGCGTCACGCAGTGCCGCGCGCAGTGCGTCCGTCTGGGCGGCCGTCTGCCACATCGGCTGCAGCTCGCGCGGTGGCCCGGGCAGGACGACGATCGTGGGGCCACTGCGCGACTGCGGCGGCCCCACGACCAGGCCGGGGGCGGTGCCGACGGGCTCGAGCACGGTTGCGCCGCGGGGAACCGTGGCCTGCTTGCGGTTGGCCCGCGCGATCGCCTCGGGGTCGATGTTGGGCCAGCGTTTCATCAATGGCGCCACGATCGCGGCGATCCGCCCGGACAGCGCCTCGTCGAGCTCCATCGGACGTTCCTGGAAGCCCCCGACCACCTCCGCGGTCAGGTCGTCGGCGGTGGGGCCGAGACCGCCGCTCGTCACGACCACGTCCAAGCCCTGCTCGGCCATAAACGCCAGCGCGGCGCGCATGTCCTCGGGACGATCGCCCACGATCGCCGTGTAGGCGAGATCGACGCCCAGCTCGCGCAGCCGTTCGGCCAGCCACGGGCCGTTGCGGTCGCTGACCCTGCCCGTCAGGACCTCGGTGCCGGTGACGACGATGCCGGCTCGGGCGCTCACAGCCGGCTCACTTGCAGGTCGGCAGCTGGGCGGCGGCGAGCGGCTGGCGGCCGTGCGCCTTGGTGATCGAGTAGCCGATCGCCTGACTGGAGGGCGCAACGGTGCGAGGCGTGCCGTCGATGTACATCGTCACCGAGCTGTTGCCGAGCGTGATCTCGAAGTGCCTTGCGTGGTACGTGGGCGTGCTTTCACCGGCCGGCAGGTCGGCGCCCGGGATCAGCTTGCGTCCGTTGTCGCCGATCAGGCACACGTACACGAGCGCGCTGGGCTTCAGCGACAGGGCGACGAGCGAGGACGAGGAGGAGCTCGTGCGCGGCTTGGTGGCGCCCGGATACCGTTTGACTGTGTGCTTGGGCTTGCCGGTACCGGCAGCGGTGCTCGTCGTGTGGTTGGACGAGGAGCCTCCGCCGCTGACGAGCGCGATCACCAGCGCGACGATGATCAGGCCGATCACGCCCACCGCCACCATGTACCCACGCGACGGGCCACTCGGCTTCGTGCGCCTGCGTTGGCGCTGGGGCGTCGAGACGATCGGCTCGAGCATCGCGTCGCTGGGACGCTCGTGGTGCAGGCGGTATTCCTCGACCATGGACTTGCCATCGAGGCCGAGCGCCTCGGCGTATGTGCGCAGGAAGCTCTTGACGAAGGTGGGTCCCGGGAGCAGGCCCCACTCTTCGTTCTCGAGCGCGCGCAGGTACTTCGCGCGGATCTTCGTCGTTGCCTCGATCTCCGAGACGTCTATGCGCGCGCGCATACGCGCCTCGCGTAGCGTTGCTCCGATCTCGGGCATCTAGCTCAAGAGGCTAGTCGCTGACGGGCGCGGCGGACTCTCCGAGCGCAGCGAGCACGCGCGGGAGGTCTGCCTCGGTGACGAGGACCTGGCGCGGCTTGGACCCCTCGTAGCCCGAGATCACCCCTCTGCGCTCGAGCATGTCGATCATCCGGCCGGCCCGTGTGTAGCCGAGTCGCAGGCGGCGCTGGAGCATCGAGGTGGAGGCGGTCTGCATTTCGGCGACCAGGCGGATCGCGTCCGTCAGCAGCGGATCCTCGTCCGGATCGAACTCGTCGGGGCCGCTCTCCGGCGTCTCGGGCTCGACCTGCTCGAGCAGCTCCTCGCGCAGCTCGGGCTCGCCCTGGCGACGCCACAGATCGGTCAGCTTGGCGATCTGGGCCTCGTCGATGTAGGCGCCCTGGATGCGCTGCAGGCGCGAGCTGCCGACCGGGCTGAAGAGCATGTCGCCCTGGCCGAGCAACGACTCGGCGCCGTTGTGGTCGAGGATCACGCGCGAGTCCGTCTGCGATGAGACCGCAAAGGCGATCCGTGAGGGGACGTTGGCCTTGATCATGCCGGTGATCACGTCCACGCGCGGGCTCTGGGTGGCCAGCACGAGGTGGATCCCGACCGCCCTGGCCTTCTGGGCGAGGCGGATGATCGAGTCCTCCACGTCGGCCGGGGCGACCATCATCAGGTCGGCGAGCTCGTCGATCACGCAGAGGATGTAGGGCAATGGCGCTTCGCCGCGCTTGGCGCGGGATTTGTTGAGCTCGATCAGGCTGCGGGTGCGCGCGAGCGACATGATCCCGTAGCGCTGCTCCATCTCCTTGACGAGGTTCTGCAGCGCGTTGGCGGCCATCCGCGGGCTCGTGATGACGGGTGTGAGCAGGTGCGGGATCGACTCGTAGTGGTTGAGCTCGACCTGCTTGGGGTCCACGAGCACGAGTCGCACGTCGTGCGGGGTGGCGCGCAGCAGGACGCTCGCGAGCATCGCGTTGATCGCACCCGACTTGCCGGCGCCGGTGGTGCCGGCCACGAGCAGGTGGGGCATCTTGGCGAGATCGGCGCCGATCGCCTTGCCGGCCACGTCCTTGCCTAGCCAGACCGTCAGCGGAGACCAATCCTTGGGCGGCTCCTGGAAGACGTCGCCGAGGCGGACCATGCGCCGGTGGGCGTTCGGCACCTCCACCCCGACCGCCTGCTTGCCGGGTATCGGCGCGAGGATGCGGATGTCGGTGGCCGCGAGCGCGTAGGCGAGATCGTCCTTGAGCTGGGCCACCTTGCCGACCTTGATCCCGGGCGCCAGCCGCAGCTCATAGCGGGTGATGTGCGGGCCGGCGACGGTGCCGATGACCTTCGCCTGCACGCCGAAGTGCCCGAGGGCCTCGACCAGGCTCGTGGCCGTGCGCTCCTGCCCGGCGGTGTCGGGGCGCGTCTGCTCGATGGTCGAGCGCGTCAGCAGCTTGGACGCGTCCGGACGCTCCCAGACGAAGTCCGGGTCGTCGGTGACCGCACCGCGCAGCCTGCCCTGGGGCGTGAGGTCGGCCGGATCGGCGTGGGCCACGCCGGCGATCTGCTCCTCCTCCTCGTCAGCCTCCTCACCCGCGCCGGAATCGCCCTCGGCGCTCGGCTCTGCGGCGTCGTGGTCCTCGGCACCCCAGGCGGGTTGCGCCTCGGGTGTCTCCTCGGCTGCCTCCTCGGCCGCGGCATCGCGCCAGTCGTGTGCGGGCGCCTCCACGTGGGTGGCACGGACGATCAGCTCGCTGTCGGGCTCGGGTGGACGCAGCGGGAAGGAGCCCTCGTCCTCGGGGATGCGGGGCGCCGCGGGCATGCCCTCCGGACGCTGACCAAGGCTGCGCATCATCTTGGTGGTGTCGATCAGACCGGTGCCGGTGGCGCGCAGGACGCCCGCGAGCGAGGCGCCGGTCACGAGGATCACGCCGGTGAGCAGCAGAAAGACCACGAGGATGTTCACCCCCACGCTCTGGATCAGGCGGTGGGCGAGCTCATACAGCGCCTGGCCCACCACGCCGCCGTGGCTCTGCAGGTGCGAGGAGAGCCACGCGTGGGTGTCGCGCCCGGGGCTCGAGCTGAGGCCGAGCGTGCCGGCCGCGAGCGCGAGGGTGACCGAGGCGAACAGGCAGATCGATCCGGTGCGCAGCGGCCGCACGGCCGGGAGCACGGGGCGCAGCAGCAGCACGCCCCCGCCTATGACCAGCGCGACAGGCGCGAGCACGCGCGCGCGTCCGAGCGTCCATCCGAGCGCAAGCGCAACACCATGGCCGGCGCGGCCGCCGTCCCAGCCGCCATAGAGGACGAAGCCCATGAAGATCCCGACCGCCACGAGCGCAAGGCCGAGGACATCGCGCTGGCGCTGGTCGAGGACGGGCAGCCTGAAGGGCACTGGCAGACCCGGCGCACCAGCGGAGAAGATCGATCCGGATCCGCGTCCGCGGCGCTTGGCGTTGCGGCGCGCACGCGCGCGTGACGCGGGCTTGCGGGCGACGGGTTTCCGGGCAGGGGCGCGTTTGCGCGTGGCAGCCATCCCGCGCAACTTCGACGCCGGGGCCCCGGAACCTGCCTGGGAGCCTTACCATCGCTTTACACCCGGCAGTTACATAAAGACCATGAATGACTTCTCCCGCGCCCCGCGCGTCCTCGTGGTCGAGGACGACGAGGACATCGCCCAGGCCCTTCAGCGCTCACTGCGCATGGAGGGGTATGACGTGCGCACGGCCGCCGACGGTCAGGAGGCGCTCGAGCAGGGCCGCGGATTCGCCCCGGATCTGGTGATCCTCGATCTCGGCCTGCCCAAGCTCGACGGCGTCGAGGTCGCGCGGGCGTTGCGCGCGGATGACGACGTTCCGATCCTGATCTTGACCGCGCGCGACGCGCTCGAGTCGCGCGTCGAGGGCCTGGACGCCGGCGCCGACGATTACCTGGTGAAGCCCTTCGAGCGCCAGGAGCTGCTGGCGCGGATGCGGGCACTGCTGCGCCGACGCCCGCCGCGCGGCTCGGCCCCGCTGCGAGTGGGCGACCTGACGCTCAACGCCGACACCCACGAGGTCGCGCGCGGCGAGCGCCAAATCGAGCTCACCCAACGCGAGTTCGAGCTGCTCGAGTACCTGATGCGCAACGAGCGCATCGTGATCTCGCGCCAGCGCCTGCTCGACGAGGTCTGGGGCTATGATCCGTTCTCGACGACCAACACGATCGAGGTGTTCGTCTCCAACCTGCGCCGCAAGCTGGAGGCGGACGGCGACGAGCGGCTGCTGCACACGATCCGGGGAGCCGGCTACGTCCTTCGTGCGTAGCCTGACCGAGCCCCTCCAGCGCGTGAGCGCGCGGCTGTCGGCGAGCTTCGACAGGCTTCCGATCCGCGTGCGCCTGGCGAGCGTCTCGGCCCTTTTGACGTTCGTGATCCTGTGCGCCTTCGCCGTCGCGATCGGCTCGCTGACGGTGCACCGCATCCGCAACGACTTCAACCGCCAGGTGCAGGACACCGCGATCCAGCTGCCCTCCGAGCTGCACATCACCTGGGTTCCCTTCACGATCGAACCGCAGCTGAGCGACTTCGCATCGGCGGAGAACCATGCGGTCATCAGGATCATGACGCTCGCGGGCAAGGTGGTTGCGCAGTCGCCCGCGGGGACGCCTCCGCTCGGCGCGCCCCAGTTGAGCGCGCACACGGTCCGCGGCTACCGGGTCATCAGCCGCCCGGTGTTCGTGCTCGAGGACGGTTCGCGCGTCGGAGAGCTGATCCTCCAGTACGGCCGACGGGTCTCGGACACCGAGGCGACGGTCAAGCGCGTGGAGCTCCTCCTGCTGCTGGGCGTGCTCTTCGGCACGGGCTTCGCGCTGCTGGCCGGAATGGCGATCGCGCGGCGCGCGATGAAACCGATCGCCCAGCTCACCTCGACCGCAGCCGAGATCGCCCGCACCCGCGACCCCTCGCGACGGGTGCCCCAGTCCGAGGCCGACGACGAGGTCTCAGAGCTCGCGCGCACGCTGGAGGGAATGCTGCGCGAGCTCGACGCCGCGCGTAGCGAGACCGAGTCGATGCTGGCCCGCCAGCGCCGGTTCGTGGCCGATGCCTCGCACGAGCTGCGCACGCCGCTGACGAGCGTGCTCGCCAACCTCGAGCTGCTCGCCGAGTCCCTGCATGGCGATCAGGGCGAGGCCGCGCGCTCTGCCCTGCGCTCATCCCAGCGCATGCGCCGCCTGGTGGCCGACCTGCTGCTGCTGGCGCGCACCGACGCCGCCCGCGTGGTCGCGCGCGAGCCGTGCGACCTCGCGCAGATCGTGGTCGAGGCGGCGGGCGAGCTCGGGCCGGTGAGTGGCGCCCATGAGATCTCGCTGGACGTCCAGCCTGCGATCGTGGAGGGCGCGCGCGATGAGCTGCACCGTCTCGTGATCAACCTGATCGAGAACGCCCTGCGCCACACCCCACCGGGCACCGAGATCCGCATCTCCACGACGACGAGCCCCGACGAACAGGTGCAGCTGGTGGTCGAGGACGACGGTCCCGGGGTTCCGCCCGAGCTCCAGTCGAGCCTGTTCGAGCGCTTCGTGCGGGGAGTGGGCGATCGCGGCGGCTCCTTCGGCCTGGGCCTGGCGATCGTGTATGCGGTCGCCGTCTCGCATGGCGGCGGCGTCACACTCGAGCCCCGCCCCGATCACAGCGGCGCCCGTTTCGTCGTGAGCCTGCCCGCCTACTCAGACCTCGACGACGACCGGCAGGACCATCGGCCGGCGCTTGAGACGGTCATAGACTAGCTTCGCGAGATCGTCGTGCAGGACCTGTTGGAGCAGGTCCACCTCGCGGATCTCCTCACGCGCGGCCCGCCGCAACGAGGTGTCGACGGTCGAGCGGATCTCCTCGAGCAGCTCGTCGGCCTCGTCGAGAAACGGCACTCCGCGGAAGATCACCTCGGGGTCTGCCACCTGGCTGCCGTCCTGCTCGGCGATCGTGACCACGATGATGAAGATCCCGTCGGCCGAGAGCATGCGCCGGTCGCGCAGGGCGACGTCGGCCATGTCGCCGATCTCGACGCCGTCCACGAAGATCATGCCCGACTCCTCGTGCTCGCCGAAGCCGGCGCCGCGTTCGGTGATGTCCAGCGGCAGCCCGTTCTCGCCCTGGAAGATGTCCTCGGGCGCCACCCCAACCGCTTCGGCGAGCTGAGCATGCAGGCGCAGGCGCTTGAAGTCCCCGTGGAAGGGCATCACGTAGCGGGGCTTGACGAGGTTCAGCATCAGCTTGACCTCCTCGGCGTAGCCGTGGCCGGAGGCGTGCACCGGCGCCTCGCGCGGGGTGATCACGTCACATCCGATGTGGTAGAGCCGATCGATCGTCTCGTTGACGGCGCGCTCGTTGCCGGGGATCGGAGTCGCGGAGAAGACGACCGTGTCACCGCTCTTGAGCTGCACCTGGGGGTGGTCGCGGTAGGCCATCCGCCGCAGGGCCGAGAGCGGCTCGCCCTGGGAGCCGGTGGAGATGATCACGACGCGCTCGTCGGGGAAGTCGCCGATCTCCCGGGGCCCCACGAGCAGGCCGTCGGGGACCTCGATGTGTCCGAGGTTGCGCCCGATGCCGACGTTCTTGCGCATCGAGCGTCCCACCAGCGCAACCTTGCGCCCGAGTGCGTGGGCGGCGTCGACGACCTGCTGGACGCGATGGATGTTGGAGGCGAAGCTGGTGACGACGATCCGCCCCTCGCAGCGCGCGAAGACCTCCTCGAGGTGCGGGCCCACGACGGACTCCGACGGGGAGAAGCCGGGACGGTCGACGTTGGTGGAGTCGCCGCACAGCAGCAGCACGCCTTCACGCCCCAGCTCGGCCAGGCGCGAGACATCCGCGGGCGGCCCGTCGACGGGCGTCTGGTCGAACTTGTAATCGCCGGTGATCAGCACCGTGCCGAGATCCGTGCCGAGGGCCACGGCGCTGGCGTCGGGGATCGAGTGGGTCATGTGCACCAGCTCGAGCGAGAAGGGACCGAGCTCGAGGGTTTCGCCGGGATCGATCTCGTTGAGCTCGACGTCGCGCAGCTTGTGCTCGTCGAGCTTGGAGCGTGCCATCGCGATCGTGAGCGCGCCACCGTAGACGGGCGCGCTCACGCGGTCGCCGAGGTCGCGCAGGACCCATGGCAGGGCGCCGAGGTGGTCCTCGTGGCCGTGCGTGATCACGATCGCCTCGATGTCCTCGGCGCGTTCGCGCAGATAGGAGAAGTCGGGCAGGACGAGGTCGATGCCGACCATCTCGGGAGTCGGGAAGCGCAGCCCGACGTCGACGACGACGATCCGTCCGTCCTGCTCGACGACGGTCATGTTCTTGCCGATCTCTCCCAGCCCTCCGAGGGGCAGGACGCGCAGGGATGAGCTCACGCGGTGGCGCTCGTGAGCAGGCCGTGGCGTTCGAGCATCGCGCGCACGGCGGCCGTCTCATCCTCGGTGGCTGCGACCAGCGGCAGGCGCAGGCCGCCGACATCGTGGCCCAGCAGATTCAGGGCGGCCTTGGTGCACGTCGGGTTGGAGGTCAGGAAGAGCGTCTCGTAGACGTCGCGCAGCGACGCGTCGATCTCGGCTCGCCGCTCGGGTTCCTCGACCATCCGGCGCATCTCGTTTCCAACGATGTGGCTGGCCACGGAGATCACGCCGGCACCCCCCAGCTCCAGGGCGCGCAGGAAGCTCGCGTCGTCGCCCGCATAGAGATCGAGGCCATCGATCGGCTGGAGCTCCTGGGCGTTTGCCTGCTTGACCCCCGTCACACCCTCGATCTGGGCGAGCTCGGCGAGCAGGTCGGGGCCGATGTTGGTACCGGTGCGGGCGGGGATGTTGTAGAGCAGGATCGGCTTGTCCGTGGCGGCCGCCACGGCTTCATAGTGGCGCTTGAGCCCCAGGCGGCTCGGCTTGTTGTAGTAGGGCGTCACCGACAGCATCGCGTCGGCTCCGAGCTCGCTCGCGCGTTCGGTCAGGTGAACGGCCTGGCGGGTGTCGTTGGTGCCGGTTCCGGCGATGATCGTCTTGCCCGCGGGGCGCTCGGCCACGGCCAGCTCGATCAGGCCAAGCTGCTCGGCCTCGGTGAGCGTCGAGGCCTCGCCGGTCGTGCCGGCCACGACGAAACCGTCCGAGCCGTTCTCGGCGAGGTGGCGCATCAGCGCCACGAAGGACCCCTCGTTGACGGCCCCGCTCTCGTCGAAGGGCGTGACCATCGCCGTCAGGATCGTTCCGAGGGGGCTCATCGGCTGCAGTATCTCACGCGCATGCCGATTCAGAAGAGCACGTTCTCGAGCCCCACCACGGGCGATTCCGTGAGAGTGGGGACCGCCCGCACGGCCAACAGGACGCCCGGCATGAACGACTCGCGGCTGATCGTGTCATGGCGAATCGTGAGCGTCTGGCCGAGATCGCCGAGGATGACCTCCTGGCTCGCGACGAAGCCGGGCAGGCGCACAGAGTGGATCGGCGGCGCGGCGCGGCCGTTGGCCGCGGCCATCAGCTCGGCTGTACGCGCCGCGGTGCCGCTGGGAGCATCGAGCTTGGCGTCGTGGTGCAGCTCGATGATCTCGGCCTTCTCCATGTGCTTGGCGGCCTCGGCGGCAAAGCGCATCATCAGCACGGCGCCGATGGCGAAGTTGGGCGCGATCAGGACATTCGCCTGTGGCCGTCCCTCGGCCGTGTGCGCCTGCTTCAGCGGCGCGGGATCGAAGCCGGTGGTGCCGATCACGACGTGCACACCGGCACGGACGCACGCGAGCGCGTTGCCGAGCGCGGTATCGGGACGGGTGAAGTCGATGACCACCTCGGCGCCGGGCAGGACGTCCTCGAGGCTCCTCTGGAGCACCGGATCGGCACGCCCCACGAGCTCCATGTCGGCGGCCCGTTCCACCGCCTCGCAGACGGTCTGTCCCATGCGCCCGGCCGCGCCGGCGACCGCCACCCTGATCATCGCGCCACCCCGCCCACGCCCGCATGCGCCTCCGTAGGCGTCCCGAGCGGCTCGATCGCCTCGCGGAAGCGCTCCTCGTCGGGACCCACGCCCGCGACCGAGAGAGCGCTGGGCGTGAACAGCTCGACCGCCAGCTCGCGAACCTGCTCGATGCTCACGGAGTCGATCCGCTCGATCATCTCGTCGACCGAGAGGATCGGCAGCTCGTTGAGCACAGAGGTGCCGAGCCGCCCCATGCGCGCGCCGGTGGACTCCAGGCCGAGGACCACGCGGCCCTTGAGGTTCTCGCGCGAGCGCACGAGCTCCTCCTCGCTGGCGGGATCCTCGACGCAGCGCTCGAGCTCGGCCGTGACGACGGCGAGCGCCTCTGCGAGGTTCTCGGGACGCGTGCCGAGGTACAGCCCGACCTCGCCCGTGTGGGCATAGAGGTTCGAGTAGGAGAAGACCGAGTAGGCAAGGCCCCTGCGCTCCCTGACCTCCTGGAAGAGGCGTGAGGAGGAGGTCCCGCCGAGCACCCCTTCGAGGACCCGCAACGCGAAGCGCCGCTCGTCCTCGCGCGCGATCCCGGCGCCGCCAAGGCACACGTGGTACTGCTCGGTGTCTTTCTGCAGGAAGCGCACACGGGGGGCGAAGTCCGGCCTCGCCGAGGAGCCACCCAGGCTGCTCGCCGGCGCATCGGGGCTCACGCCGTTGCCCGCCGCGCGTGCGGCCTCGACCGCGCGGGCCATCTCCACGAGGGCGTCGTGCTCGATCGAGCCGGCGGCTGCGATCACGATGCTCGCCGGCCGGTAGCGCTCGGCGTGGAAGGAGGCGAGCTGCTCGCGCGTGACGGCCCCCACGACCTCGGCCGTGCCGATGATCGCGCGCCCCAGCGGGTGCGATCCGAAGATCGCCTTGCCGAGCACGTCGAAGACCCGGTCCTGAGGATCGTCTTCGTACATCGCGATCTCCTCGAGCACGACCTCGCGCTCGGCCTCGAGCTCGCCGAAGCGCGGGTGCCACACCATGTCGCTCATCACGTCGAAGGCATGGTCGAGATGGCGGTCGAGCACGCGCGTGTAGAGCGAGGTCGCTTCCTTGTCGGTGCCCGCGTTGACCTCGGCGCCCATGGCGTCGAAGATCTGGTCGATCTCCTCCGAGCCGTAGCGGGCGGTCCCGCGGAAGAGCATGTGCTCGAGCAGGTGCGAGATCCCCGCCTGGCCGGGCAGCTCGGAGGTGGAGCCGGTGGCGATCCAGAATCCGAGCGCCACCGAGCGCACGCTTGGCACGCGCTCGGTGACGACCCGGACGCCAGAGTCCAGGGTGCTTATGCGGTGCTCGTCCGTCAAGACGGCACGATGCTCAGCTTCAATCGCGGTCACGCCCGTGGCGGGGGCGCCCCGAGCCGCGCTCGCCGCTGCGGCGCGGTCTACGCTCGGAGCGCTCGCGTCCGTTGCGTGCGCCACCATCGCGCGGTCCACGGCTGCCGCCGCCTCCGCCGCCGCCGCCGCCGGTGCCGACGCCTGCGAGCTCCTCGACGGACTTGCCGGCGATGTCGGGATCCTCTGCGAGGCGCAGGCCGATGCGCCCACGCTCGCGGTCGACCTCGACCACGCGCACGTTGATCTCATCGCCCTTGTTGAGGACGTCCTCGACGCTCTCGACGCGCTCGCCGGGGGAGACGTTGGAGATGTGCAGCAGGCCGTCGGTGCCCTTGGCGAGCTCGATGAACGCGCCGAAGGTCGTCGTCTTCACGACCTTGCCGACGTATTCGTCGCCGACCTCGACCTCCTTCATCATCATCCGCACGCGCTCAACGAGCGCGTCGCCCTGCTCGCCGTTGGCCGAGTAGATCAGCACCTGGCCATCGTCGTTGACGTCGATCTGGGAGTCGAACTCCTCGGAGAGGCCGCGAATCGTTTCGCCGCCCTTGCCGATCAAGAGGCCGATCTGGGACGGGTCGATCTGGATCGTCTGTATGCGCGGCGCGAACTGGCTGAGCTGCTCGCGCGGCGTGCCGATGACGTCGGCCATCTTGCCGAGGATGAACGTGCGCGCCTCTTTTGCCTGGGCGAGCGCGTCGCGCAGGATGTCGAACGTGACGCCCGTGATCTTGATGTCCATCTGCAGCGCCGTGATCCCGCGCTCGGTGCCGGCCACCTTGAAGTCCATGTCTCCGAGGTGATCCTCGACGCCGGCGATGTCGGTCAGGACGATGTAGTCCTCGCCCTCCTTGATCAGCCCCATCGCGATACCGGCCACGGGGCGCTTGATCGGCACCCCGGCGTCCATCAGCGACAGCGAGGAGCCACACACGGAGGCCATCGAGGAGGAGCCGTTGGACTCGAGGATGTCCGAGACCACGCGGATCGAGTAGGGGAACTCCTCGATCGAGGGCACCATCGGCGCGAGCGCCCGCTCGGCGAGCGCGCCATGGCCGATGTCACGGCGCTTGACGCCACCCATGCGACCGGCCTCCCCGACCGAGAAGGGCGGGAAGTTGTAGTGGTGCCAGTAGTACTTTTTCGTTTCCAGCCCGAGCGTGTCGATGCGCATCTCCTCCTTGAGGGTGCCCATCGCGACGACGCTCAGCGCCTGGGTCTGCCCGCGCGTGAACAGCGCCGAGCCGTGGGTCCTGGGAGTGACGCCGACCTCGATCGAGATGTCGCGGATCTCGTCCTCGGCGCGGCCGTCTGGGCGCTTCTTGTGCACGGCGATGCGCTCGCGGATGATCGACTTCTCGAGCTTGTCGAACGCGAGCTGAACGGCCGCGCGGCGCTCCTTGGCAGCGAGCAGTTCGTGTTCAGAGGCTGCCTCGGGCGGCGCCGGAGCGTAGTGCTCGAGGATCGCCGCCTCCGCCTCCTTGGTCGCGTCCTGGCGCTCGAGCTTGTCCTCCACCTGGGTGGCGGCGTCGAGGGCCGCGCCGTGCGAGGAGCGGATCTCCCGCAGGAGCTGCTCGTCGACCGCGATCGTCTCGAAGACTTTCTTCTCCTTGCCGACTTTGGCGGCCAGGTCGCGCTGCAGCGCGCACAGCTTCTTGATCGCCGCGTGGGCGATGTCGAGAGCGTCGAGGATCTCGGCCTCGGGGATCTCGTTGGCGCCCGCCTCGACCATCAGGATGGCCTCCTCGGTGCCCGCGACGATCAGGTCGAGGTCCGAGCCGCCGTCCTCGTTATCGACGGGGGCTCCAAGCAAGTCCTCCTCGGAGGGGTTGACGACGAAGTTGCCGTCGATCTTGCCGATCCGCACGGCGCCGACGGGCGTCGGCAGCGGGATGTCGGAGATCATCAGCGCGGCGGAGGCGCCGTTCATCGCGAGGATGTCGTAGGGGTGGACGTGGTCGATCGAGAGCGGGATCGCCACGAGCTGGGTGTCGTAGCGCCATTCCTTGGGGAACAGCGGACGGATCGGGCGATCGATCATGCGCGCGGTGAGCGTGCCCTTCTCGCCGGGGCGACCCTCGCGCTTGAAGAACGAGCCGGGGATTTTCCCGGCGGCGTACATGCGCTCCTCGACATCCACCGTCAGCGGGAGGAAGTCGACGTCGCGAAGGCTCCCCGCGACGGCTGTAGCCAGAACCATCGTGTCGCCCTGGCGGACGACGACTGCGCCGGAGGCCTGCTTGGCCATCCTGCCGGTCTCGAAGGAGATCTCGCTGCCTGCAATCTCCACGGAAACCCGCGTAACAGCATCACTACTCATATTCACTGCCTTCCTGTACCGCCCGTCGGTCGGCGGCCCGTTTCTTTTTTATTCTCCGAACGCACGGAGCTTAGCGGACACGTGCCCATCGGCAAGGGTCGCGGTGAGGGGTGCCTCGCAGCGCCGCTCAGGTGCTCGGCGCGGGCGTCCCTGCGGGCAGGACGGACGCCTCGGCTACTTGCGCAGGCCGAGCTCTTTGATCAGCGCGCGGTAGCCCTCGAGGTCGCGGCGCTGCAGGTAGTCCAGGAAGCGGCGCCGTTTACCGACGAGCATCAACAGGCCGCGGCGCGAGTGGTGGTCTTTGCCCTGCTCGCGCAGGTGCCCTGTGAGGTGGTTGATCCGCTCCGTCAGCAGCGCGATCTGGACCTTCGTCGAGCCCATGTCCTGCTCGTTCGCGCCGAACTTCGCCGCGATCTCGCGCTTGCGCTCAGTGGTGATGGCTGCCATGGCCTCGGCACGGTAGCAGACGTCCGTGCCCCGGTCGGGGCGAGCCGATCGGCTCCGCTAGCCGCGACGGGCGTGCTCGGCGACCAGCTCGCGCGTGCGAGCCACGTCGCGGCGGATCTGCTCGATCAGCGACTCGGGGTCCTCGAAGCGGCGCTCGCCGCGCAGGCGCGCGAGGAACTCGAGGCGCAGCTCGCGCCCGTAGAGGTCGCCGTCGAAGTCGAGGACGTAGGCCTCGATCAGCTCGCCGCGGCCGGTCTCGAAGGTCGGACGCACGCCGATGCTGACAGCTGCCGGGCGCCCGTCGGCCAGGCAGGCGTAGACGCCGTGCCCGGGGCACACGAGCGTCTCGTCGGGCACGAGGTTGGCCGTGGGGAAGCCCAGCTCGCGGCCGCGGGCGTCTCCGCGGACGACCTCCCCCCGCAGCTGGAAGGTGCTGCCGAGCAGCCGGTTCGCCTCGGCCATCTCTCCGGACAGCACGAGGCCACGGATATGGCTCGAGGAGACGATCTCGCCGTCGACCTCGAGCAGCGGATGCACGACGGTGGTGAAGCGCGCGTCGGCCGCCAGCAGCCCCGAGTCACCCTGAGCCTTGTGGCCGAAGCGAAAGTTCTCACCGATCGAGACCCGGCTGGCGCCGAGCGCACCTACGAGTACGTCGTCGACGAACTCGGCGGCCGAGCGCTGCGCGAACTCGGCGTCGAAGGGGATCACGATCAGCTCCCCCACCCCGAGCTCGGCCAGCAGCTCGGCCTTGCGCGCGATCGTGGTCAGCAGCTTGGGAGTGTGCTGGGGCGCAACGACCGACACGGGGTGCGGCTCGAAGGTGAGCACGCTGTCAGAGCCGTCGATGACCTCGCGATGGCCGAGGTGCACGCCGTCGAAGGTCCCCACTGCGACGCTGCGCGCTGCGCTGCGCTCGACGTCGGGCAGGCGGGTGACGATCATCCTCGCAAAGCCTATTGGTCGGAGTCCCGCGCCAGCTCTAGCGCCCGCTCCAACCCGATCAACGGCGGCTCATTCCACGGCGCTCCCCGCGGCGGGGGCGGCGAGGCGTCGCCCACCTGAAACGGCCCGATCGCGGTGCGCCTGAGCTCCAGGCAGTAGGCGTCGCCGAGATCGGCTATCAGCGAGCGCACATAGGTGCCCGAGCCGCATTCGATCTCGAAGCCCGCCCGGGGCCCGTCTTCGCCGGCCGGCGGATCGGGCTCACGCCAGATCTGCTCGAAGCGGCGCACCGTCACGATCCGCTCGGGCATCTGAAAGCTCTCGCCGCGGCGGGCGCGGCGGTAGGCGCGCTCCCCGCCGATCTTCACAGCCGAGTGCATCGGCGGACGCTGACGGATCTCGCCGGTGGGCAGCGGCGGCGGGTCGGGCGGCACCAGGCCGGTGTGGGTGATCTCGCCCTCGGTGTCACCGGTGCTCGAACGCGCGCCAAGACGCGCCACGGTCTCATAGCGCTTGGGCAGCTCCATCATCACCTGCTGGGCTTTGGTGGCCCGACCCACGAGGACGATCAGCAGCCCCGTGGCGAACGGGTCGAGCGTGCCCGCGTGTCCGGTCTTGACCCCGCCGAGGGAGCGGCGGACGGCGGCCACCACGTCATGGGACGTCATCCCGGCGGGCTTGTCGATCAACAGCACTCCGTCCATCGGGCGTCCGGGCGCGTGTCCGCCGGCGCGCTCAGGCGGCCGTTACGGCCGCGTGTCCGTCTGAGGATGGGTGCAGCTGGGCGTTGATCGCGCCGCGCAGGAACCCGACCAGCTCGTCCTCTGCGAGGGTCGTCGAGAAGCCCGCGGCGCGGCGGTGTCCGCCGCCACCCTGGGCTCGGGCGATGACCGATACGTCGACGTCGTCGTCGGTGGCGCGCAGCGAGACTTTGTGCTGGCCCTTGCGCTCGCCGCTCGCGAGCTCGCGCACGAGCCCCGCGACCTTGGTGCCCTGCAGCGCGCGCAGCAGGTCGATGATGCCCTCTGAGTGGCTCTCCTCGGCCCCGGTCCGCTCGAAGTCCGCCGCGCTCAGGGCCACGAGCGTGAGCTCGCCGGAGTCGAAGCGCTTGACCTTCCCGAGCGCGACCGCGAGCAGGGCGAGCTTGGCCTGCGGCATGTCCTCGTAAAGGCGCCGGTTGATCGCCGGGACCTCGACCCCCGCTTCGATCAGCTCCGCCGCCATCAGGTGCGCCCGCGGGCCGGTGTTCTCGTACATGAAGCGCCCCGTGTCTGTGATCAGCCCGATGTAGAGCGCCTCGGCGATCTCACGGGTGAGGTGCAGGTCGAGGCCGTGCAGCAGGTCCCAGACGATCTCGGCCGTGCAGGAGGCGTCGGCGACGACGTGGTTGAGGGTGCCGAAGCGGGTGTTGTCGTGGTGGTGATCGACGTTGAGCAGGTGCGCGCCGTCACGCAGGACGCTGGCCGAGTTGCGGTCGATGTTGCCGCAGTCGAGGAACACCACGGTGCGCTGCCCGATGTCGCCCGGCGGCTCCTGGATCAGGCCGTCGAGGTGGAACAGGCTGTACTCGTGCGGGAGCGGCAGGTCATCGGGTGAGATGAACATGACGGTGTCCTTGCCGAGCGCGCTCAACAGGCCCTGCATCGCCACGAGCGAGCCGAGCGCATCGCCGTCGGGGTTCTCGTGGGTGGCGAGCACGAAGCGCTCGTCCTCGCGGATGCGCGCGAGCACGAGATCCCGGGTCTTCTGAAGCGTGGCCGCGTCGCTCACGAGAGCTCCAGCTCGTCGATCAGGGCGTCCACTCGCATCGCCCGGTCGGTGGTCTCGTCGTAGATGAACTCGAGCGTGGGCGTGCGCTTGAGCCGCAGCTCGCCGGCGAGACGGCCCTGGAGGAAGCCGTGCGCGCTGCGCAGGCCCTCGAGGCTCGCCTCGCGCTCCTGCGGCTCGGAGACGCCGCCGTCGGCCCCGAGCACGCTCACGTACACACGCGCCTGGCGCAGATCTGGGCTGGTTCTGACATCGGTCACGGTTACGAATCCCACTCGAGGGTCCTTCAGATCACCTGCAACGGCATCGCCGATCACCTGACGAATCGCCTCATCAACGCGACGCATACGTCCTGTGCTCATCCTATTCCTCCAATTCCCTGCCGAGCCGCTGGTCCCTGCCACGCTTCATCCGGCACCGATGGGCGCCGGTCAGTTGGACAGCTCGCGCTCCACCTGCCGTGTCTCGTAGGTCTCGAGCACATCGCCCTCGCGGAGATCCTGGAAGTTCGTGAGCACGATCCCGCACTCGAAGCCGCCTGCCACCTCGCGCACATCCTCGTTGAAGCGGCGCAGGCTGTCGATCGTCGTGTCGATGATGACGGTCCCCTCGCGCACCACGCGCACGCGGGCTCCGCGCGTGACTTTGCCCTCGGTGACGAACGAGCCGGCGATCGTGCCGATCCGGGAGGCTTTGAACAGCTGGCGAACCTCGGCCTGTCCGAGCGGGGTCTCGACCTCGGCGGGCTCGAGCATGCCCTGCATCGCCGCGCGCAGCTCCTCGATAGCGCGGTAGATGACCGCGTAGGAGCGGATCTCCACGCCCTCGCGGTCGGCGATCTGACGCGCGTCGCCGACCGGGCGCACGTTGAAGGCGAGGATCACGCCGTCGGAGGCCGCCGCGAGCATCACGTCGGACTCGTTGATGCCGCCGACGCCGCGATGGATGATGTTGACCTTGACCTCCTGCTGGGGGAGCTTGGCGATCTCGTCCTCGATCGCCTCGAGCGAGCCGGCGACGTCGGCCTTGACGACGAGGCCGAGCTCCTTGACGGTGCCCTCCTGGGCGAGCTTGAAGACGTCCTCGAGCGAGACCTTGCGTCCCGAGCGCCGCGCGAGGGCCTCGGTCTTGAGACGGTTGGCGCGCTCACCCGCGAGCTGGCGTGCGCGGCGCTCGTTCTCCACGACGCGCACCAGCTCGCCCGCCTCGGGGACGCCGTCGAAGCCCAGCACCTCGACCGGCTGGCCGGGCATGGCTCGCTTCATCTTCGTCCCGGTGAAGTCGTGCATGGCCCGCACGCGGCCGAAGTGCGCGCCGGCGACGAGCGCGTCGCCGACCTTCAGCGTGCCGCGCTGGATCAGGACGGTGACCACCGGTCCGCGGCCGGGGTCGAGCTTGGACTCGATCACCGTGCCCGACGCCTCCGTTCCGGCGTTCGCCTTCAGCTCCTCGAGGTCGGTGACGACCTGAATCGTCTCCAGCAGCGTGTCGAGACCGTCGTGGGTCTTGGCGCTGACGTCCACGAACTCGATCTCGCCTCCCCACTCGGCCGGCTGCAGGCCGTGCTGGGTCATCTCGGTGCGCACCCGCTCGGGCTGTGCGCCCTCCTTGTCGATCTTGTTGACGGCGACGATGATCGGCACTTCGGCGGCCTTGGCGTGGTCGATCGCCTCCTCGGTCTGGGGCTTGACGCCGTCGTCCGCGGCGACCACGATCACCGCGAGGTCGGTCACTTTGGCGCCGCGCGCTCGCATCGCCGTGAAGGCCTCGTGGCCGGGGGTGTCGAGGAAGGTGATCTCTTTGCCGGCGTGTTTGACCTGGTAGGCGCCGATGTGCTGGGTGATCCCGCCGGCCTCCCCCGCCACGACCTCGGTCTGGCGGATGGCGTCCAGCAGCGAGGTCTTGCCGTGATCGACGTGGCCCATGATCGTGACCACGGGCGGACGTTCGATCAGGTCCTCCTCGGCATCCTCGAAGACCTGCTCGACCTCGACGTCGTCGGCGGCGTGGACGACCTCGATCTGCTTGTCGAACTCGTCGGCCAGGACCTGGATCGCATCGTCGGAGAGCGTCTGGGTCAGCGTCGCCATCTCGCCCAGGGACATCAGCTTCTTGATGACCTCGGGGACCGCCACGCCGAGGTACTCGGCGATGTCCTTGACGGTCGAGCCCGAGTTGACGCGGATGACGTCCGTGGCCTCCATCGCGGCGGTGTCGATCGGGGCGATCGTGTCGTCGTAGGTGCCGCGGCGGCGGCGCCCGCGCCGGGGACGGCGCTGGGGCTGGTTGGAGGGGCCGCCCTGCTGGCGGCGCGAGGCCTGGGAGTCGATCACCACGCGCCTGCGACCGCCGGGACCGACGTCACCGGGGGTGCGCTCGCCGGTGCGCGAGTCGCGGGTGGGTCGCACGCGGTCGCGCTCGGCCGCGGCGGCGCTGGCCGCAGTGGTCGACGGCGGGGCGACAGGGGGAGCCTGGACGCTCGGCGCAGAAGCAGCGGCGAGGGGTGCAGCGGACGGTGCAGCGGACGGTTTCGGCTGGGCGGGCACAGCGGCGGGAGCGGGCGGCGCGGCGACGGCGGGCGCGGCAGCGGCGGTCTTCTGGGGAGCGGGAACGGTGGCGGTCGCGGCGGGCGCGCCGTTGGAGCTCGCGGATGCGCCTGCGCCCAGGGCCTTCAGCGCAGCGGACTCCTCGACGGAGGATGCAGCCGCCTTGGCCTCGACGCCGGCGGCCTTCAGCCTCTCGAGCAGCTCTTTGCTCGAGAGGCCGTGCTCCTTGGCGATTTCGTGTACCCGCTTCTTGCTCATGCAAGCACCGATTCTACGAGCTTGGGGTCGAGCGTCGCGCCCGAGCGCAGCGCACGCGCGATCCCGCCGCGACGCATCGCCGCGGCAAGACACTCGGCGGCCGGCTTGCCGGGCTCATCGCCGCGGCAGATGTAGGCGCCGCGGCCACCCATCGTGCCGTCGCGGTCGCATACGGCTCGGCCCCGTGGCTCGGCGGCTTCGCGGGCGACGGCGATGCGAACGAGCTCGGACTTCGATGCGATCAGCCCGCAGCCGACACAGCGGCGCTGGGGCACGTGCGCGGCTATGTCGCCTGCTCCTCGGCCCGCGCCGGCGGTGTCTCCTGGGTGAGGATCTCGGCGGGCGGAGCCTCGGGGTCGGCGGGCTGAGCCTCAACCTCGGCCGGCGCGCTCTCGGTCGTCTCGACCGCGGGCTCGCCGCCGCCCTCGGAGGCGAGATCGGCGACGTTGTCGGTGGCGATCGCGGCGAGCGCCTGGTGACCCTCGATGCCGCAGTAGCGAGATCCCGGCAGCGCCGCATTGGGACAGCGCCTGCCGTTGGAGAGGACGGCGGCGCAGCGGCCCTGGACCTCCTCCTCCTCGTATCCGTGCTCGGCCTCCTCGGCGGCGAACTCGGTCTCCGAGCGGATGTCCACGCGCCAACCCGTCAGGCGCGCGGCGAGGCGCGCGTTCTGGCCCTCGCGTCCGATCGCCAGCGAGAGCTGGTCGTCGGGCACGATCACGGTGGCCTGCTTGGCCTCGTCGTCCACGAGCACCTCGCGCACGCGGGCCGGCGAGAGCGCCTTGGCGACAAAGCGGGCGGGCTCCTCGTTGAAGGGGATGATGTCGATCTTCTCGCCGCGCAGCTCGGAGACGACCATCCGCACACGCGAGCCGCGCGGGCCCACGCAGGCGCCGACCGGGTCGACGCCGTCGGTGTGGGAGATGACCGCGATCTTCGAGCGGTAGCCGGGCTCGCGGGCGACGTTGGCGATCTCGACGAGGCCGTCGGCGATCTCGGGAACCTCGAGCTCGAACAGCTTCTTGATCAGCTCTGGGTCGCGCCGGGAGACGATGATCGCCGGTCCCTTGGTCGAGGGCGAGACCTCCTTGATGACGGCCTTGATGCGCTGCGAATGGTCGTAGCGCTCGCCCTCCACCTGCTCGGACTTGGGCAGCAGCGCCTCGACGCGTTCGCGCAGCTGCACGAGCGTGTAGCGGGAGTCCGACTGCTGCACGATGCCCGTGATCAGCTCGCCCACGCGGTCGCGGTACTCCTCGTACATCATGTCGCGCTCGGCCTCGCGGATCCGCTGCAGGATCACCTGCTTGGCGGTCTGCGCTGCAATCCTCCCGAAGTCGTCGGGCGTGACGTCGCGTTCGTCGATCTGGTCGCGATATTCGGCGAACTTCTTGGGGTCGATTTCCGGTTCCTCGGGTTCGCGCATCTCGCCCGTCTCGGGGTCGACGGTCGTTTCCTCGTCGATCGTCTCGACGATCAGGTGCGCCTCCAGGCGCTCGGGGATGATCAGTTCGATGACCCTGAAGTCGGCGGTCTCGCGGTCCATTTCGACTCGTGCGTACTTGGCCGAGCCGGGCTGCTTCTTGTAGGCCGACAGCAGGGCGTCCTCGAGCGCGATCATCAGCTTCTCGGGCTCGATGCCCTTCTCGCGCGCAAGCGCATGCATGGCCTCAAGGATTTCGCGTGACATAACTCCTCTACTCCTCGATCAGGGTCGAACGACGAATCTCCGAGTAGGGGATCGCGATGACGCCCCCGTCGGCGGCCAGGGTGACCTCCTCCTCGGAGGCCCCCACCAGCTCTCCGGTAAAGCTCTCCGTCGGCCTCTCCCCCACCGGCAGCGGATGGCGCGCGCGCACCCTCGCGCGGCGCCCGACGAAACGGCGGAAGTGCGCCGGCTTGGTCAACGGGCGCTCGCTGCCGGGCGAGGAGACCTCGAGCGAGTAGCGCTCGCGCAGGTCGCCCAGCTCGGCGGTCACGCGCTCGCACATTGCGAGCGTGACGCCATCGGGATGGTCGATGAACACGCGCAGGCAACGCCCGCCGAGAACCTCGGCGAGGAGCACCTCGATATCGGGCTGGCTGACAGCCAAACGCCTCTCTATGTCGGTCTGCAGCGGGGTCATCAACTCACTCCTTACGCAAAAAAAGCGGGCGGGCGCCCACTCTCGGTCCTGCTACCGGCACCTGTGTACCGGCACGAAAGCTGTCAATCGAGCATAGCATCGGCGCGGCGGGCCATACTCGCCTCAGACCCGTTCGGCGTCGCGACGCGCGCGATCCCGGTACAGCCGGTAATCGGCCCGCTCGGGTCGCAGAGAGCAGGCCAGAGCCAGCGGCTTGCAGGCCTCGCGGTGGCGCCCGAGCATCTGCATCGAGCGCCCCAGGCAGAACAGCGCGTAGTCGTTTGTGGGTGCCCTGGAGGCGACCGCCTGGAACTCCTTGGCCGCGCCTTCGTAGCGCTGCGCGTGGAACAGCGCCCGCCCCAGCGCCTCGCGGATCGAGGCCTTGTCGGGCTCTAGGTCACGGGCTTTGCTGAGCGGGACGATCGCGGCCTGGTGATCGCCGTGGTCGAGCAGATCACAGCCACGCTGGTAGAGGTCGTAGACACTCTCCATCCGGTCATTTTAACCGCTCCCGCGGAGCCCTTCGACGGCATCGAGGATCGCCGCCGCGACCTCGGCCTTGCTCGCGCGGGGAACGTGGCGCTGCTCGATCCGGGAGCGATCGCCGGGCGCGCTGAGGATCGTGACCTCGTTGGCGTCTGAGTCGAAGCCGATGTCCGTGCGGGAGATGTCGTTGACGACGAGCGCGTCGAGATCCTTGGCGAGGAGCTTGCCGGCGGCGCCCTCGACGGCGTCGGCTCCGTGCTCGGCGGCGAAGCCCACGAGCGTCTGGCCGTCGTGGCGTCGGGCGGAGAGCCCCCGCAGCACGTCGGCGGTCGGCTCGAGCACGATCTCGAGGCGCTCGCGCTGCTCCTTCTTGATCTTCCCGTTCTCGGCTTGCGCCGGCGTGAAGTCGGCCACGGCGGCGGCCATCAGGAGCACGTCGCAGTCGGCGAAGGCCGCTTCGCAGGCGCGCTCGAGGTCGGCCGCGCTGACGACGTCGCGGCGATCCACACCGGCGGGGGTGGCGAGCGCGACGTTTGCGGCCACGAGCGTCACCCGCGCGCCGCGCGCCCGCGCGGCCTGCGCGAGCGCGAAGCCCATCCGCCCCGAGGAGCTGTTGCCGATGTAGCGCACGCTGTCGATCGCCTCGCGCGTGCCGCCGGCGGTGACGAGCACCCTCAGACCCTCCAGGCTCCGCCGAGTACCCGAGGCGGGAGCTGCACCTGAGGCGATCGCGGCCTCGCAGGCCTCCAGCAGGCGCTCGGGCTCGGCCAGGCGCCCCACCCCCTCCTCGCCCTTGGACGCAAGGCGCCCCACGCCGGGCTCGACGATCGCGACGCCGCGCTCTGCCAGCGTGCGCAGGTTGGCGGCGGTGGCGGGGTGCTCGTACATGCGGTTGTTCATCGCGGGGGCGAGCACGAGCGGGCAGGAGGCGGCCAGGGCGCAGCTCGTGAGCAGGTTGTCGGCGAGACCGGCCGCGAGCTTGGCGATCGTGTTGGCAGAGGCCGGGGCGATCAGGAAGACATCTGCGTTGGCCACCAGCTCGAGGTGGCTGAGCGGCTCGTGCGCGGGCGGCTGCTGATCGGGGAAGACCCCGCGCGCGGGGTCACGCTGGAACTCGCTCACGAGCACCGGCGCGCCGCTCAGCGCCGCGAATGACGCCTCGCCGACGAAGCGACGACTCGTAGGCGTCTGCACCACGCGCACCGCATGCCCGGCGCCCGTGGCCAACCGCACGAGCTCGAGCGCCTTGTACGCGGCGATGCCGCCGCTGACGCCGAGCAGGATCCGGGACATGACTAGAGGTTGTAGAGGGACGGGAGGCCGTGGGCAAGCCATGGCCGAAGCATTGCGCTCATCGGCCGGTGTCTAACCATGGTTATACGCCTGCCGCGACAGAAGAGATGCTGAAGCGGACGGGGCATTCCACCTTCCCGAGTTGCATGCGCCTGGGTCCCGGTCACGAACCAGCTTTGCTGGCCCGCTGCGCCCCTGAGCCGGTCGCTGGCCAAGCGAGGCAAGGACGCAGTGAGCGTGGCGTGCTGTGCACGCGAGCGATCGAGGACGCCGCCTCGCGCAGCGCCAGCGATCGGCTCAGCGGTAGTGGTACTTCATCTTTCCTTGCGCTACCTCCTCGAGGGCGATCGTGAGGTAGTTTTTGGACGCCGTTTCGATCATCGGCGGGGGGAACTCGTCGAAGGTGCCCTCGCCGAGGTTGTGGTAGTAGCTGTTGATCTGGCGGGCGCGCTTGGCGGCGACGATCACGCCGGCGTAGTTTGAGTCGACCTGCTCGAGCAGGCGGTCGATGCGGGGAGAGATCACAGGGGGCTTGCCTTTCCTTGTTGGCCTCCCAGTGTAGTCGCCCGCGCCGGCGACCCACGTCCGGGCAGCGACTCAGTCGAGCTTCGCGGCGACGATCTCGGCGAGTCGCTCGAGGGCCTCGTCGAGGCGGTCGTTGGTCACGACATGGGCGAACTCGGGCTGGGCCTCGAGCTCCTCCTCGGCGACACGCAGCCGGCGCTCGACCTCGGCGTGGTCGTCGGTGCCGCGCCCGACCAGGCGCGTGCGCAGCGCCTGCAGGGACGGCGGAGCGATGAACACCTGCACGGCCTCGGGCATCGCGGCGCGCACCTGCCTAGCGCCCTGGACCTCGATCTCGAGCACGACGGGCACGCCGGCGCGGACGCGCTGCTCGAGCTCGGAGCGCAGGGTGCCGTAGCTGCGCCCGGCGTAGTCGGCGTGCTCGACGAAGTCTCCCTGGGCGACTCGGTGGTCGAACTGCTCGCGCGTGAGGAAGTGGTAGTCGACCCCGTCGGTCTCGCCGGGGCGCGGCGCACGGGTGGTCGCCGAGACCGACAGCTCGAGCTGGGGCAGGCGCTCCATCAGCCCGCGGATCAGCGTTCCCTTGCCCACCCCCGAGGGTCCTGTGATGACGAACACGCGCGCCATGGCCCGGGACCCTAGTGCGAGGCCCGGTGGGAATCGTCGACCGTCTGCGGCGTCGGCGGGCTCAGTGGTGCAGGAGCGAGATGAGCTCGCTGCGCTGACGCTCTGAGAGCCCGCCGATGGTCTTGCTCGGCGCGATGCGACAGTGGGCGAGGATCTTGTTGACCTTGACGCGCCCGTACTTGGGAACGGCGAGCAGCATGTCGAAGACCTTGGCCGTCTCGACGTACTCGGGCGGTTCGAGCAGCAGCGAGTGGATCGAGCGACGCCCGGACTTCAGATCGCGCTTGAGCTGCGCCCGCTGGATGCGGATCTGGTTGGCTCGAGCGAGCGCATCCATCCTCTGGTTGAGCGACCGCTCAGGGGCGGTTGACGTGTTCGAGGACGTCGTTCCGGGGGCCGGCGCCATGGGCGGCGAGTCTACACACCAGGGGCGGGCGATCAAGGAAAAGTCCCGAATTCACCTGAACCTCAACCTGAGGTGTAGATGAATCGAGGCTGGTGGATGGTCCCACCAGCGTTTGCAGGGCTTTTTAGATGCTGTTGATCCGGAGTGTCACCCCGGCCATGTGGCCTATACGGAGATGGCGCGTAGCCTGCGGATCCCGCTCCAGCTCGACGATTGCAGCACGCTCAGGCCGCCCCCATGGCCCGCAGCCCCTCGGCGATCCTCGCCGCGGCCACGGGATCGCGAAAGCTCTCGGTCCCGACAGCCACGAGGGTTGCGCCCACGTCCATCAGATCGCATGCGTCAGCGGCGCTCTGCACACCGCCCATTCCGACAACCGGGACCTCCACGCGGGCGGCCACCGCGGCGACCTGGGCGAGCGCCACGACGCGGATGGCGGGACCGGAGAGCCCGCCCGTACCGCCGCCGAGCCAGCGCCCGGCGGGAAGCGTCGGATCGCGCGGCGCGAGCGCGGTGGCGCGCAGCGTGTTGATCAGCGACACGGCGTCTGCGCCCGCCTCCTGGGCGGCGAGCGCGCACAGGGCGACGTCGGCGGTGTTGGGCGTGAGCTTGACGATCAGGGGCTTGCGCGTGCGCGGGCGCACGGCGCGCACCACCTCTTCGAGCTGGCGGGGATCGGAGCCGATGTCAAGGCCGGTCTTGACGTTGGGGCATGAGACGTTGAGCTCGATCGCCGCGATCTGCTCGTGCGCGTCGCAGGCCTCGAGCAGCCGCGAGATCTCCTCGGCGGTGGAGCCCATCACGTTGGTGATCAGCGGCACCTCGGCAGCGCCCGCGCCGGTGATCTCGACGATCTGGGGCAGGTCCTCTGCGAGGTAGCCCTCCAGGCCCTTGTTGGGCAGGCCGATCGAGTTGATCAGCCCAGCCGCGGCCTCCCACAGGCGCGGGGGCGGGTTGCCCTGGCGGGGCTCGAGCGTGATCGTCTTGGAGACGTAGGCGGAGAACGGGAAGTCGCGCAGGAGCTGATCGCCGAAGGCCCTGCGCGCGGCGATCGCGTCGAAGGTGCCCGAGCCGTTGATGACGGGATGGGCGAGCTGCAGGCCGCAGAACTCGACGCTCATGCCGGCGGATCCCCGATCGGCGCCCCTGCGTGCGCATCGACTCGCTCGAGCTCGGCGGCGTCGATCACGGGCCCGTCGACGCACACGCGCAGGTAGCCGCCGCCGCGCTTGGGCACGACGCATCCGAAGCAGGCGCCGAACCCACAGGCCATCCCCGCCTCGAGGGCCAGCTGCGCGGGAATCCCGCCGCGCTCGCAGATCGCGCGCACCCCCTCGAGCATCCCGGCGGGGCCGCAGGCATAGACGACGGCTTCGGGGTCGCGCTGAAGCTCGGCGAGGAGCAGGTCTGTGACGAGCCCGTGATGGCCGACCGAGCCGTCGTCGCTGGCCACACGCGCGCCGTCGAGCAGGGCGGCGCCCTGCGCGCGGGAGCGCTCGCGAAAGCCGAGCAGAACGCTCGTCGGCCCCTCGAGCTGATCCTGGAGGATCGCGAGCGGTGCGATGCCGACGCCCCCGCCGACGAGGATCGCGCGGCGTCCACCCTCCGGCGCGGCGAACCCGCGCCCGAGCGGACCGAGCGCCCACAGGCCATCCCCGGCGCGCAGCTCGCACAGGCGCTGCGTGCCCGGCCCGACGTCCTCGAGCAGGAAGTGCGACTCGCCGCCGCTGCGCCGCGCGATCGAGAAGGCGCGCGCCAGCAGCGGACGCTCGTGCTCCCCCCCGCCCCAGCCTTCGAGGGCGCTCAGCATCGCGAACTGTCCGGGCTCGGGCTCGGGGCCATCGGGGTCGGCCACGCGCAGGACGCGGTAGGCGCCGAGCTCGTCCAAGCCGGTGACGGTCAGCAGGCGCCGGGCGAAGGGCGCCTGGCTCACGCCACCGGGGCCTGCTCAGAGGGGGCACTCGCGCGCGCGCGAGTGCCCCGCTCGGACGTGTCCGCGTGAGGAGCGCGGGATCCGTGGAGCTCCTGCAGGCAGAGCACCTCCGGCTCGCCGTCACGCTGGGCGCGGGCGATCGCCCGCGCGGCGGATACCCCGGCGGCGAGCGTGGTCAGGCAGGGGATCCCGTGGGCGACGGCGGCCCGGCGGATCTCCCAGCCGTCGGTGCGGGCGCCAACGCCTGTGGGGGTGTTGACGACGAGGTCGACATCCCCACGCTCGATCCAGTCGAGCACGTGCGGGGAGCCTTCGCCGAGCTTGTTGAGCCGCTCCACGGGCACGCCCATGCGCGAGATCGCCTCGGCGGTGCCGCGGGTGGCGAGGATCCGAAAGCCGTTGTCGTGGAGGGTCTGGGCGATGCCGCAGGCGCCGGCCTTGTCGGAGTCGGTGACGGTGATGAAGACGGTGCCGGAGCTCGGCAGCGGCACGCCGGCGGCGGCCTGGGCCTTGGCGAAGGCGGTGGGGAAGTCGCGGGCGATGCCCATCACCTCGCCGGTGGAGCGCATCTCGGGTCCGAGCACGGCGTCCGATCCCTCGAAGCGGTCGAAGGGCAGCACGGCCTCCTTGACGGAGACGTGCTCGCCGAAGCCCATTCCCTGCCTCTCCTTCGGCAGGCCGAGGTCGGAGATGCGCTCGCCGAGCATGATCCGGCAGGCGAGCTTGGCCAGCGGCAGGCCGACGGCCTTGGAGACGAAGGGAACGGTCCGCGAGGCGCGGGGGTTGGCCTCGATCACGTAGAGCTCGCCGGCGTGGACGGCGTACTGGACGTTGAGCAGCCCGACGACCCCGACGGCCAGGGCGATGTCGCGGGTGGCGGCGCGGATCTGGTCGAGCATCTCCTCGCCGAGGGAGTGCGGGGGCAGCACGCAGGCGCTGTCGCCGGAGTGGACACCGGCCTCCTCGACGTGCTGCATGATCCCGCCGATCCACACCTCGTTGCCGTCGCAGAGCGCGTCGACGTCGACCTCGGCGGCGTTCTCGAGGAAGCGGTCGAGGTAGATGTCGCCGCCCTCGCCGGCCTCGCGGCGCAGGTAGTCGGCGAGGCCGTCGGGCGAGTAGACGATCTCCATGGCGCGTCCGCCGAGGACGTAGGAGGGGCGCACGAGCAGCGGGAAGCCGACCTCCTCGGCGCAGGCGAGCGCCCCCTCGAGCGAGCGAGCGGTGGCGTAGGGCGGGGCCTTGTAGCCGCGGCGGGCGAGCAGGGCGCCGAAGCGCCCACGGTCCTCGGCGAGGTCGATCGCCTCGACGCTCGTGCCGAGCAGCGGCACGCCGGCCTGGGCCAGCCCGGCGGCGAGCTTCAGGGGGGTCTGCCCGCCGAACTGCACGATCACACCGAGCGGGCGCTCGACCTCGACGACGGCGAGCACGTCGTCGAGCGTGAGCGGCTCGAAGTAGAGGCGGTCGGAGGTGTCGTAGTCGGTGGAGACGGTCTCGGGGTTGCAGTTGACCATGACGGCGTCGCGGCCGGACTCGCGCACGGTCATGGCGGCGTGCACGCAGCAGTAGTCGAACTCGATGCCCTGCCCGATGCGGTTGGGGCCGGAGCCGAGGATCACGACTGACTCGCGATCGCCGCGACGGACCTCGTCAACCCGACCCCGCCCACCGCGCTCCCAGCCTGAGTAGTAGTAGGGAGTGCGGGCGGGGAACTCGGCTGCACAGGTGTCGACCGATCTGAAGGAGCGCTCGCCGGCGAATGGCGAGCTCGGATCGAGCGCAAGCTCCCGCAGCTCGCGCAGGAACCACGGATCGACATCGGTGCGCTCGTGCACGGCCTCGATCGACTCGCCCCGTCCGAGGAGCACGAGGATCGTCTCGAAGCGCGCGGCTCCCGGGGTGCCGAGCTGCTCGAGCAGCCGCTCGCTGGAGATCTCGGTGAGGCAGGGCGGCTTGTCGAGCTCGCGGGAGCGCAGGGCCTTGGCGAAGGCCTGCTGGAAGGTGCGCCCGATCGCCATGACCTCCCCCACGGACTTCATGTGGGTGGTGAGCGTGGGGTCGGTCCCGGGGAACTTCTCGAAGGCGAAGCGGGGCCACTTGACGACGACGTAGTCGATCGTGGGCTCGAAGCAGGCGGGGGTGACGCCGGTGATGTCGTTGTCGATCTCGTCGAGGCGGTAGCCGACGGCGAGGCGCGCGGCGATCTTGGCGATCGGGAAGCCGGTGGCCTTGGAGGCGAGCGCGGAGGAGCGCGAGACGCGCGGGTTCATCTCGATCACGAGGATCTCCTCGGTCTCGGGATTGACGGCGAACTGGACGTTGGAGCCGCCGGTCTCGACGCCGACGGCGCGGATCACTGCGATCGCCTGGTCGCGCAGCTGCTGGTAGAGGTGGTCGGTGAGGGTCTGCTGCGGAGCCACGGTGACGGAGTCGCCGGTGTGCACGCCCATCGGGTCGACGTTCTCGATCGAGCAGACGATCACCACGTTGTCGGCGCGGTCGCGCATGACCTCGAGCTCGAACTCGCCCCAGCCGATCACGGACTCGTCGAGCAGCACCTGCCCGATCGGCGAGGCCTCGATGCCCTGGGCGGCGATCCGCTCGAACTCCTCGGCGCTGCGGGCGATGCCTCCCCCCCGCCCCCCGAGCGTGAAGGCCGGGCGCACGATGCAGGGCAGCCCGAGCTCCGCCAGAGCCCCCCTGGCCTGCTCGACGCTCGTGGCGATCACGCTCTTGGGCATCCTCAGTCCGGCCTTGGCCATAGCCTCGCGGAACAGGTCGCGGTCCTCGGCGCAGGCGATCGCCTCGTAGTTGGCGCCGATCAGCTCGACGCCGTAGCGCTCGAGGGTGCCGTCGTCGTGCAGCGCCTTCGACAGGTTCAGCGCGGTCTGCCCGCCGAGCGTGCCGAGCAGCGCGTCGGGGCGCTCGCGGGCGATCACCTGGGCGACGGGCCCGGGCAGCAGCGGCTCGATGTAGGTGGCGTCGGCGAACTCGGGGTCGGTCATGATCGTGGCAGGGTTGGAGTTGACCAAGACGACCTCATATCCCTCCTCGCGCAGGACCTTGCAGGCCTGCACGCCGGAGTAGTCGAACTCGGCGGCCTGCCCGATCACGATCGGCCCGGATCCGAGGATCAGGATCTTGTGGAGGTCATCGCGGCGCGGCATCTAGCGCCCCTTTCCTGCGCCCGCAGCGCCCGCGGGTGTGGTGGCCGGCGCCGCTACGGCTGGATGAGGGACCCGCGAGCGTGCCTCCCGAAAACGCGCGCCCGCGATCATGCGGCCTCCTCTATGCGACTGAGAAACCGGTCGAAGAGGTAGAGGCTGTCATGGGGACCGGGGCCGGCCTCGGGGTGGTACTGGACGGTGCCGCCGGGCACGTCGAGCAGCTCGAGGCCCTCGACGGTGCGGTCGTAGAGGTTCACGTGGGAAAGGGCCGCGGCGCCGAAGTCGGTCTCCCAGCGCACGGGCTCGTCGCTGTCGATCGTGCGGGAGCCGCCCGGGCCGAGGGCCGCGAAGCCGTGGTTCTGGGAGGTGATCTCGACGCGCCCGGTCTGCAGGTCGCGCACGGGATGGTTGGCGCCGCGGTGGCCGAAGGGGAGCTTGAACGTCTCGAGGCCGACGGCGCGGCAGAGGAGCTGGTGGCCGAGGCAGATGCCCCACACGGGCTTCTTGCCGACGATCTCGCGGACCGTGTCGACGATGTAGGAGAGCGCGGCCGGGTCGCCGGGACCGTTCGAGAGAAAGACCGCGTCGGGGTCCTCGGCGAGCAGATCCTCGGCGCTGCTCGCACAGGGGTGCAGCGAGACCCGCGCGCCGCGGGCGACGAGCTCGCGCACCATCGAGGCCTTGATGCCGGTGTCCAGCACGGCGATGCGCGGGCCGTCGCCTGAGCCGTGACGAGTCACTTCGGTGGGGCTCACGACGCTTGCGAGATCGAGCCCGGCCATCGGCGGCTCGGCGGCGATCAGCTCGCGCGCTTCGTCTTCGGACATCTCGGCCGGGAAGACGCCTCCGCGCATGGCGCCGGCGTCGCGGATGTGCATGACCAGCGCGCGGGTGTCCACGCCGCTGATCCCCTGCACTCCGCGGTCGGCGAGCCAGTCGAGCCAGCCGCGCTCAGCCGTGGGCGCGTCTTCGCGGTTGCAGGCCTCGCGCATGATCGCCGCCCGCGCCCACGCGCGCTCTGACTCCATCGCCTGGGCGCTCGTTCCGTAGTTGCCGATGTGCGGATAGGTGAAGGCGATCAGCTGCCCGGCGAAGGACGGGTCGGTCATCGATTCCTGATAGCCGGACATCCCGGTCGTGAAGACGACCTCGCCGACCGCATGGCCGAGCGCGGCGCACGCCTCGCCGTCGAAGCGCGTGCCGTCCTCGAGCAGCACGTAGGCGGTCGGGGAAGCGGTATGACGAAAGCTCACGGCCATCTCAGAGAATCAACTTCTGAATCGCCTTGAACTCGGGGGTGCCGGCGCGCTCGAGCAGCTCGAACAGCGAGGCCTCGACCGTCCCCACGATCGCCCCGGCGCGCTCCATGCGCTCGAGACCGCGCTCGTAGTCGATCGCGTGGCGCGAGCCGACCCCATCGGCGGGCACGTGCACTTCGACGCCGGCTGCGAGCAGGTCGTGGACGGTCTGGCTCACGCACACGTGGGCCTCGATCCCGCACACGAGCGCCTGGCTCGCGCCGCCCAGGTCGAAGCCCTCGGCGCGGACGGCCGAGAACACGCTCTTCTCGATCCGCGGCTCGTCCTGGAGACCGACCTCGGGCGCGGTGTGGCCGAGCCCTTTCGGGTATTGCTCGCTGACGAGCGTCGGCAGCTCGAGGATGCGCGCGGCCTGGACGAGCTTGGCGCAGGCGCTCGCCACTTCGGCGAAGGCGTCGTAGGGACGAAATCCCTCCTGCACGTCGATCACGACGAGAGCGGCATGCTCACGTGAGAGCAGGCCCATCAGGCGCCCACCATCGCAAGCGCGCGGTCGCGGTGGGCAACCCCGCCGGCGGCGAGCGTGAGCAGCACCCGGCCCTGCAGGCGCCGCCCGGCGAAGCAGCAGTTCTCGGAGCGACTCTCCCAGCCGTGCTCGCCGGCGACCCACACGGCGTCGAGGTCGATCAGCGCGAGGTTGGCGGGCTCGCCGGCGGCGATCAGCGCGGTGGGCAGCTCGAACAGCGCGGCCCCGGCGGTCATGCGCTCGATCAGGAGGGGCAGCTCGATGATCCCGGGAAGGACCAGGCCGCTGTAGAGCGCGGCGAATGCGGTCTCGAGACCCGTGGTCCCCATCGGGGCCTGCTCGAAGGGCACCTCCTTCTCGTCGCGCGCGTGGGGAGCGTGATCGGTGGCCACGCAGTCGATCACGCCGCTGCGCAAGCCATCGATCAGCGCCTGGCGGTCATCCTCGCCGGTGAGCGGCGGGTGCATCTTCATGCGCGTGTCCATCGTGCGCACCTCCTCGTCGGTGAGCAGCAGGTGGTGCGGTGAGACCTCGCCGCTGAGACGCCAGCCGTGGGCCTTGCCGTGGGCGAGCGCCTCGACGGAGGCGGCGCAGCTGAGGTGCTGGAAGTGCACGCGCGCGTCCTCGTAGCCGGCGAGAGCGGCGTCGCGGGCGACCATCGTGGACTCGGCCACGGTGGGTATGCCGGCGATCCCGAGCGCGGCGCTGACGGCTCCCTCGTTCATGGAGCCCTTGCGCGAGAGCGTGGGGTCCTCCTCGTGCAGCGCCAGGACCCCGCCGCACAGGCGCTGGTACTGAAGCGCCTTGCGCAGCATGCCGGCGCTCGTGACAGGCTTGCCGTCGTCGCTGAAGCCGAGGGCGCCCTCCTGGCGCAGCTCGGCCATCTCGGTGAGCTGCTCGCCCTCCAGCCCGCGCGTGATGGCGGGCAGGAAGCCGACGGGAATCCGCGCCTGGCGGGCGGCGGCGTCGCGCAGCGAGCGCAGCAGCGGCGCGGAGTCCAGCACGGGGTCGGTGTTGGGCATCGCGATCACGCCGGCAAAGCCGCCCGCCGCCGCGGCGCGCGTGCCCGACTCGATGTCCTCCTTGTGCTCCTGCCCGGGCGTGCGCAGGTGCACGTGGGGGTCGAAGAAGGCGGGCGTGAGCGTGAGGCGTCCGTCACCGGCGATCGTCTCCTCGTCCTCGCGCGCCTGCAGCGTCCCGGGCTCGGCGAGCTCAGCGATCGCGCCACCGGCGATGCGGACGTCGCGGCGGGCATCGACCCCGGCGCGGGGGTCGAGCACGCGCACGTCGCAGAGCAGCAGCTCGGCGCTCGGTGTGGGCGCGCCGAGCAGGCGATCGGGGCCGCTCATCGTGACGGGCTTCCGCCGAGGACGCTCGTCTCGGCCATGGTCGAGCGATCGGCGGGGCGATCGGCGGGGCGATCGGCTGCCGGCCGTGGCTCGCGGGCGCCGGCGAGCAGCTCGTAGAGGACGGCCATGCGCACGACCACGCCGGCCTCGACCTGGGCTGTGATGACGGCCTGGGGCGAGTCGACGACCTCCCCGGAGAGCTCCACGCCACGGTTGACGGGGCCGGGGTGCATCAGGATCTGCCTGGCGGTCAGGCGGCGAGCGTTGATCTGATACCAGGCGGCGTACTCGCGCATCGAGGGCACCCAGGTCTCGCTCATGCGCTCGTGCTGCATCCGCAGCGCGTAGACGATGTCGGCGGAGGGAAGCTCATCGAGCGTGTAGCGCACCTCGCAGCCGAGCTGCTCGATCCCGCGCGGGATCAGCGTTGGCGGCCCGGCGATCGTGACCTTGGCTCCCATGCGCTGGAAGGCCAGCACGTTGGAGCGCGCCACGCGCGAGTGGGCGACGTCGCCGACGATCCAGATCGAGGCGCCGTCGATCTGGCCGAGACGCCTGCGCAGCGTGTAGACGTCGAGCAGCGCCTGGGTGGGGTGCTCGTGCTTGCCGTCCCCGGCGTTGACGATCGCTGCGCTGCACCATTTCGAGACGAGCTCGGCCGCCCCCGCCCACGGGGTCCGCAGCACGATCGCATCGGGCTTGTGGGCGCTGAGGGTGAGCACGGTGTCCTTCAGGGACTCGCCCTTCTCGACGCTCGAGCCGCTGGCGGCGAAGTTGACGACGTCGGCCGAGAGGCGCTTGGCGGCGAGCTCGAAGGAGCTGCGCGTGCGCGTGGAGGCCTCGTAGAAGAGGTTCAGCACCATCCGCCCGCGCAGGGCGGGCACCTTCTTGATCTCGCGGTCGGAGACCTCGGAGAAGCGCTCGGCCTGGGCGATGATGCGTTCGATCGCCTCGCGGTCGAGGTCCTCGATCGAGAGCAGGTGGTTCATGCGGAGGCCTCCATGATCGGTGCCCGCCCGCCCGTGGAGATGGCCACCTCGTCGACACCGTCGAGCTCGCGCAGTCGCACGTGGACGTGCTCGGAGCGCGAGGTGGGCAGGTTCTTGCCGACGTAGTCGGGGCGAATCGGCAGCTCGCGGTGGCCGCGGTCGGCGAGCACGGCCAGCTGCACGCGCTCGGGGCGACCGTAGGCGAACAGCGCCTCGATCGCGGCGCGGACGGTGCGACCGGTGAAGAGGACGTCGTCGACGATCACGACGGTGAGCCCGGTGAGGTCGAAGTCGATGTGGGAGGCGTGCAGGACGGGGGCGTCCGGCCGCGTGGCGACGTCATCGCGGTAGAAGCCGATGTCGAGATCGCCGAGGGGAACGTCGGCGTCGAGCAGCTCCTCGAGCAGGACGTGCAGACGCTGGGCGAGGAAGGCTCCGCGGCGGTGGATCCCCACCAGCGCGGGGACGGGATCGCGGGGGTTGCGCTCGAGGATCTCGTGCGCGATGCGCGTCAGCGCCCGTCCAACTTCCTCCTCGTGGAGGACGACCTTCTCGTTGCCCTGCATAGTTTCCTTCCTGGCCTCGCGGGACCGGGTTAAAGGAGCAAGCGAAATGTATCAGGGGGACGCGACGGGCTCGGGCGGCGTGGACGCCTGTCCCTGCCCCTGCTGGTCCATGTCCGAGCGCTCGCGCTCGCGCGCCTGGCGCTCGGACCAGCGCACCAGCGTGGCCGGGCCGCGCTCGGGGAAGGGCACCTCGATCGTGTCGAAGTCCCGCGGCGCCTCGGTGGCGGCGAACACGGCCCGCGCCTCCTCGCGAAGCTCGCCACCGGGATAGCGGGCGGAGACGTGGGTGAGGGCGAGCAGCCGCACCTCGGCGTCGCGCGCGAGCGTGGCGGCCTGGACGGCGGTGCTGTGGAGGGTGAGGCGCGCCCGCTCGCTCTCCTCCTCGGCGAAGGTCGCCTCGTGGACTAGCACGTCGGCCTGGTGTGCCGCCAGGGCAAGCGCCTCGCAGGGCGCGGTGTCGCCGGAGATGACCACCTTGCGCCCCTCCCTGGTCGCTCCCATCACCTGCTCGGGCTTCACCCCATCGACGGTCTCCCCGCGCTGCAGGCGCCCGAAGTCTGGACCGGGGGTCACCCCCAGCTCGGCTGCGAGGCGGGCGTCGAGATGCCCGGGACGCGGCTCCTCGACGAGCGCGTAGCCGAAGGCGCCCTCGGACCTGTGTCGCACGGGAACGGCGGCGATCAGATAGCCGTCGCGGGTCACCGTCTGGGCGGGCTCGAGCTCCTCGATGTCGAGCCCGTAGGGCAGTCGGCCGTAGATGACGCGCATGACTCCCATCAGCTCGCCGAGGCCGCGCGGCCCGTACACCGTGAGCGGCTCGCTGCGCTCGCGCAGCGCGAAGGACTTGAGCATCCCGGGCAGCCCCAGCCAGTGATCGGCGTGGAAGTGGGTGATGAAGATCGTGTCCAGATCGAGCAGGCCCACCGAGCGCAGCAGCTGGCGCTGCGTGCCTTCGCCGCAGTCGAACAGCAGGCGGCCCCCCCCACGCCTGACCAGCACGGCTGGCAGCCCCCGCCGGGCGCTGGGAACAGAGCCGGCCGTGCCGAGGAAGAACAGCGAAAGATCCATTGGCGCAACGGTAGCGGCGCGGAACCGGCCGCGGCGGGCCGGGACCCGCGCAGGCGGGTGCGGCGGCGCTAAGCTCCGAGCCCGGGATGCCGTCCCTCGGACGTCATCTGCGCCCGTAGCTCAGTGGATAGAGCGCTCGCCTCCGGAGCGAGAGGCCGCAAGTTCGAATCTTGCCGGGCGCGCTTGAGGTTTCGACCTCGGGCTCCACCTTCGTATCGACTCCGCTGCCTTTTCGCTGCCCATTCGTGGCCGCAATCGCATCCTTACGCGGCAATAGCGCTTACGCATCGACTCAGACTGTCGGACCGCTGGCACGCCTCACCGAGGTTCCAATGCAGCGTCGCGAACTCGATGAGCCGCCCAGCATAGTTCGGGCCGGTTGTTCTGCCGCTCCGCTCCGCCGGGACCATGTCTCGTCTGACGAGGGCGTTGGATGATTTCCGCGCCAGATTGACCATTGTCTGCTTGGCGTTGAGCTCGCCGTCTGGATCGTCTGGAATCAGGTGCTCCCTGACCCGTAGGTAGCGCGCCAGGCCGGCACGATCGGCCAGGAGCCACGCCTCCGCCTGGTGAACGGCAACGCGGAGGGTCATCTGTGCCGACGGGTTCGGGAGCAGGCGCTGGACGTGCGTCGGAGCACAGCCATCGTCACAGTCGAGGTCAAGAAGAACGACCCACGGCATATATCGGGCGGCTGAGTTGAACCCGGCCAGCTTTTCGATCAGCTTTGACTTCCCACCCTGCACATAGATCGTCGATGCCTCGCGGTTGCAATGGCTAAGGACAACGCGAAGGATCGTTTCGTCAGTGACTCCCTCGACTGCTCCCGATACAGGGATGGCCGTCTCCGTCACGGCTAACTCGGGGGGAAAAATGAGAGCTGCTCGGCGTGCCGAGGCCGAGTCTTTGGCACGACGATTTCGGCGAGGTTCAGCCCGCCATCCAAGAGCGATTGTACGTCCGACAGCTTAGATACCGGCGTCACTGCCGTGCCCTCATTTTCCGGGACAAGTAGCAAGACCTCGTTGAGCCCGATGCCGGTGTCGGCAAGAAGTTCTGGAGAGTGGGTGCTGACGATAACTTGGCGACCGGTGCGGGACTGCATCCGGCCCAGCATCTGCGGTACATACCTGACGACGGCTGGGTGTAGCGATAGCTCAGGCTCCTCGAGTAGCAACGGGCCGCCCCGTTCGAGCAGCGACCAGAGCAACCCGAACAGCCGCAGCGTGCCGTCGGAAAAATCGGCCTCGGATTGCCATGCTCCCTGGGGGCGCCAATGGACGTACCGTCCTCGGAGGTGGTTGGAGCCCCTTACGTCCTTCTGTAGCTCCAGGGTTTCGAGCTGCGGTACCGCGATCCTGAGAGCCTCCACAATCCGCCGGAGCCGCGCTTTCCGCGTGTTCTCGGGAGTTCTCGCGATCTGCTCGATGAAGTCCCCCCCATACGGATCGTTCACCTTGCCGACGCTTCGATCCGGTTCCCGAACGAGCTGCGGGACGATATGGGAGTAATGGACCGTCCGCAGGAAGTCCGCGACGACCCTGAACGCTTTGTTGGCATTGACCTGCTCAAGGAAGGTTTGGCTCAGCTGAGCCTCATCGGCCTCGTCCCCTGCATCCGGCCGCCGCATGAGCTCTCGGCCCCCCTTGCGAACGATCTCCTTCCGGAGATACGGACGCTGCCGATTGTCCTGGGCAAAGCTCATCTCGTACTCCCATACCTTCGGTTCCTTATCGGTACCGAGGGTGATTCGCAGTTCGACGTCCGGATAGCGTCGGGCCGCGAGAGAGCGAACAGCGGAGACGCCTCCCCGTCGTGCTACCGCATCTTGGAACCCTCCGCCGACCGCCACGATGTCGTGCAAGAACCAGACTGCATCGAGGAAGTTCGACTTACCGGAGGCGTTGGGTCCCACGAGAAACGAGCGGCTCGCGAGATCGACTTCAGCCTTTGGGAAGTTGCGCCAGTTGCTGAGCCCGAGGCTGGTGATGCGCATAACTGGCGCGTCAGCTGCGCGTCGATGCGAATCCTTGGCCACGGTCGAGCATTCTGGCAGAGTCGACGTGACCAGGAGCGTCGCTGGCGTCGCCAGCAACGAGGGAGCGGAGCAGCCGCCGCTCGTTCTCGCCCCGGCGCATCCCGTGTCGGTAGACCCGTAGTGTGAACGACGGGTCGGTGTGCCCGAGCTGATCCATGACCGCGCCAGGGTCGGTGCCGAGCGCCACGAGCAGCGACGCGAACGTGTGCCGCAGCTTGTGCGGCGTCAGGCTCTCAGGGAGCGGCGTAGCCTCGGCCTTCACCAGCCGCTCGTTGGCGCGCTCGACGGCCTTGGCGAGGATGCGCGTGCGGACGTTGCTCGGGTTCATCGGCCCGCCCTCCTGCGTCGGGAAGACGCGCTCGCGGGGATCGGGCTTGACCTTCGCCCGGAGCTACACCGGTCGGAGCGGGCGGACGCTCCAGACGGCAAGCAGATCAGCCGAGACTGTCAGTCAGCGTCGGTGGCCTACTGTTTCATGCATGGGAGCGCAGAAGCGATGACCATGCCTGCAACCGGGCCGTGGGCCCTGCCCATCGAGGGATTCGAGATCCTGATGATCGTCTTCGCGTTCCCGATCGACATCGTCGCCTATGGCGAAGGGGGGTCAAGTGGCAGGATCAGGCTAGCCGGGGCCTTCAAGTTCTCAGAGCCGGACGGCCGTATCCGCGACCTCGATGCGGAACATCAGGCCTGGCAGGAACTCGCCGTCCTTCTCACGCTCCGCCACGACAAGATTACGTCTGTGACCGTCACCGAGACTGCGCAGCTAGTCGTGACGCTCGACAGTGGGCGATCCTTGACTGCGGAGCCGGACGGTGCTCCTTACGAGAACTGGGAGGTCACTGGGCCTGACTTCAAACTCATCGCCCTACCGGGTGATGGGAGTGACGGCGTGGCCGTGTTTGGAAGTTAGAGCCTACCCGCCGACTTCTACGTTGCCGGCTGGTAGTTGTTGGTCGTCAGAACCCCTCGACGAGCATACGAAGAGCCGCATTCTCGTCCTCGCAGCGACGCACCGCCTGCCGATAGACCCGCAGCGCGAGTACCGGGTCCGTGTGACCCATCTCGTCCATGACGACTCCAGGGTCCTCTCCGAGCACGTAGAGCGCACTGGCGAAGGTCCGCACCGGGAGTGCCACTCAATAGGGAGACGCACACGCGTCCGACGGCCCTGGAAGTACCGGTCGCCCTTGGCAGCGAACCTGCGAAACCTGCTGAATGCGGACAGGATTCGCCGACGCGACAGCGCTCGCTTCGAAGACGAGCTTCACCGTCCAAGTCGCGACAACTCGACGGCCGCGACCCAATTTGGCGCAGGCGACCTCACGTATCCAGTACCCACCGTCCCCGGGCGTCTCCCCACTCTCTGTGCCGCCTCAACAACCGTGAGCATGCATCGATCCTATGCCGCGACCGACGCAACAGCCCGCGCAACCCGCCGGACAACCGCACGCGGCCGACGGACCCGGGCCGGTCCTACGCGGGCAGCAGCTCGTCGAGCGACTTCGGCTCGAAGTAGCTGGAGTGCGTGAGCTTGATCGTCTCCAGCGAGTCGGCGCTGAGCAGCACCACGTCGAGGTCTTGACGGCCTCGCGCCTTCCGCTCGGCCTCCTGGTAGGCGTCCTGCGCAGCCTCATAGTCCGTCCCGAACTCCACGACGGTCGTCTCGTGGCGCGCCACGTCGCGAGTCACGAGGAAATGCTTGATGTCGTCGTCTGGGCTCATCTAGATCGTGGCGGGGGCGGTGTGCGTATCGCGGATGCCCCATCGGGCTGCACAGCCCGCAGCCCGCTAAACAGCAGCGAGCGCGGGGGCGAGCTGCTCCGCGGTGGTCTCCACGGTCTCAGGAACCGTGACCGCAAGGCGCCCGTCGCGCTCCAAGACCTTTCGCGCGCCGAGCACCGTCAATCCGACCACACGGCTAGACCCAGGCGCGTAGCGGATGACGTGACCCTCGGGCGTCTCCTCACCCTCGGCGGGCTCAGGCGCGCCGATATGCAGGTAGAGCACGTCGTTCTCGGCGTCGTAGTCGGCGTGGTCGAAGCTCAAAGGCCCGATCGTGATGTTTACGCGCTCCATGACTTGGGGTCCTTCCGGTTGGCGAACGCGGAAACGATCCGCGCTGGCGTCTGCTCATAGCTTACGACGACCAGCAGCCACTGACTCGGGCCGGCTCCTCGCACGTAGTATCGAGTGCGCTCCGCAAAGACGAGGTCGGACGCAATATGGTCGGGTGTAGTCACGGCTCGCAAGACAGCCGCCATATGCGCGGTCATCTCTGGGTGGTCGCGGACGATCTTCTCGCGCCAGACCGCATCGAGCAAAACGACCCGCTTGCCGTCGGGGTCTGTCGTCTCGCCTGCGAGGGCTTCGGCCACCACGACTGCTCAGCATGGCCGTCGGCCCGGATGCAACGCACGGCCGTCGAGTCTTCGCCATCGACGCGCCGACCCAGTCGCTGACCTCGTTCAGCGTCCGAGCCGAGACAGAGCCACAGCCGCGACCCAGTTCGGCGCGGGTGTGCCGTCCTCCAGCTTCCGTCACTCCGGCGGCAACGGCAGCATCGGATACATCTCGTTCCGCACCTCATCGAGGGCGCCCGGATCGATCAAGCGCCGGCCGTGGGTCGTCTCCGCCCGCAGACGACCCTCTCGTATCCAGCGGCGCACGGTCCCAGAACTCCTCCCCACCCGCTGCGCCGCTTGGGCAACCGTGAGCATGGATCGATCGTACGCCAGCGCCCCGACGAAGCTGCATGGTACGCACCGAGCGGCGCTCCTGCGAACGGCACGACGAGCACACGGAAATGGCAGTCCTGCCACTATCGCCCCGAATCGCCCGCAAATCGGGCCGATCACGACAAAGCCCAGCCGCGCCCGCATCATCCCGCAATCCCAGTCCCCATGCGGGATTCTGCCCTCAGCGCCCCATCCCGCGCCGCGCCTCCGGAGCGAGAGGTCGCTGGTTCGATCCCAGCCGGGCGCACTCCAGAAAGCCCCGCTAACGCGAAGCTGAACGGCGGTCTAACGACACCTTGCGTTGACTCGCGGCCGGATCGCCTGTGTTTTGGGCGGTGTGTCAGCGTGACGTGCAGGATCAAGTCACCCTCGTGCGAGGTTGCCGGTCCATGCATTATCAAGCACACGCGAGAGCGGTAGATGCGCCGCCCAGGTAGCGGGAGCGCCATTGCCTCATGACGACTGAGGCTCTCCGAGCCGATAACGTCTCGCCCGATGAGGAAGGCCGTCGTCAGCTGGGTCGTGGCCGTCGTGTTCCTGGTCGCTGTCTTGTGGGACTTCACCGACAGTGGCCGGCACGGAGAAAGCCTCTGGTTCTCCGCGGGGGTTTATGCGATCTGCGCTCTCTCGTTCGCGTGGAACGGCATCAGGAAGCGGCCCTCGACCCCCGTGAAGTAGTCGGCGCAAGCCCCCCCCGCTTGGGCGGTGTCAGCGTGACGTACAGGATCAAGTCCGGCAGTCGCTACACGCATTATCGAGCGCAGACGGTCAGCGTGATTTGGCGCGGGACCGCATCAGTCGGAACCACCCGATGACCGCTATCAGTGCGCCAGCGATCCACATGGCGGCGCCGACGTAACCGAGCGGGTTCCCTCGCGGCACGGCCAACAGGGCCGCACCGACGACAACGAGCACGACCGCCAGTCGCATCGGTCCAACGCGCGGGTTTCCCGAGAGACCGAACCACCGCAAGGTGCGGTTGAGCGCAGTGCGCCATTCTCGGTCTTGACCGTCCTCCATGCCGCCTTCAGGGTAGAGGGGCTCGGCGAGCAACGGCGCGAATCGCGCGTGCTTGCGCTCGCCGGTCCATGCACTATCGAGCACAAGGCCAACGGCGCCGATACTTCCGGATAAATGGCACGACTCGCTGCGATCGGACCGCGACCGACTGAACCAGAACCAATCCTCTGGGCTGACGAGCCAGCGCTACGCGAACTGATCGCGGCCCTGCGGTCAGGCACCGAGACCGACTGGTCGCTGGAGGTGCCGCCGGCCTCAGGTCCTGGAGCACCGCTAGGCCGCCTCGTCGTCTCAGTGTCCGACGGCCCCCTGCGCGTTGGCGCGTCCGCTGCAGACCTGCAACTCACCGGTTCGACCGCGAGCTTGAGACAGCTCGCCGACTACTTGGAGCAATACGCAGACCACAACGACCTCACCGAGCCTGAAATGCACACCCACGTCTGGGATCACCCCGCGATGCCCTGGATCTCCGTCGGGACCGAACTGGAGGTTGCCGGCTGGTGGCCCCCCGCCGAGTAGCGTCGCCGGGCGGTCGGTAGTGGCTCCCGACCGTGCGTTGTCAAGAGAATGTCTCAAGTGATTGGGTCACCCGCGACCTTCCGCGGTCGCGAGGGCAAGATCGGTGGCGGTTCTGGCCGACGAGTGGCCAACGAACGTCGGCCTCGCGCCGTAGTCGCCGGTGATTGCCCGCCACCATTGGGCGACCATTGACCGCGACCGGCGGGAAACGACAAATCGACTTTTCGCGTTAACCGCGTGGCCCATAACCCCCACGGCTGCACCCCGCCTATCGAAGCGGCCACCGGTTCGGCTACACGCGGAAGTCTCCTCCGAGCGAGCCATGACGCAGTGGCCTCAACGGCCTCGGTCCTGTGGCTTGCGAGGGCTCGTGCGATAGTGGTGGGGTGCGCCGTGCGCTCGTGTTTCTGGTGGTCGTCAGTGCCGTGGTCGGTCTGGCGGTGACCTCAACGCGGGCACGCGTCACGGTGAGGCCGGCGGCCGTGGTCGCGGCCTGGAGTCCGCCTCAGGTGCTCGTGCCCGTCTCCCAGTACGCATTCGACCCGCAACTCGCGGTGAGTGAAGAGGGCGCCACGATCGCCGTGTGGTATGGCGGTCCAGAACCTTTGCCGGCGAGGGCCAAAGGCTCGGCGAGGGTCTCGTCCGGTCGGCCTCCATCAGCCCGGCAGGCCTGGTCTGGCTCATCTGTCCTCGTCGACACGGGCACGGTTTCGGGTGGCTTCGGCTCGGCAGCGGTGCTCGCCGAACACGTCGCAAACACCAACGACGGACTCGACGTCGCAGTCTCCGGCACCGGGGTGCGCTACGTCGCGTGGCAAACCTACGCCGGCGGCTGGATGATCGCGAGCGCAGCCCCCGGACAAGGTTTCACAACGCAAGCATTGCCTGTCCGCTTGGATCGGCTCTTGGCTAGCCCCGCGGGGCCCGTAGCCGCCGTATGGCACACCGGTGCGGCGGCGCTGCACTACGCCATCCTCACGGCGGAGGGAGGACTCGGCCATGTCGTCAAGGTGTCGGGCAAGTTCCAGTTCCTTGGAGAGCCGCTCGCTCTGAATGACCGAGGCGCTTTCGCGGCGGTCGAAAACACCGCCGAAAACGGCGCGGGCACGGGCCCGCCGCCGCATCCGATCGTGTCCCTGTGCGAGCCCTCCGGGCACTGCATGGCACCTCATCCATTGAAGTTGGGGCATCCACCCTCGGGCTCTGAGGAGAACGATGCTGTCGCGCTGAGCGACGATGGGACACTCGCCGTACTCGCTGCCTTCTCAAAGGCCCCAAGGAATCCCGCCGCGAACACACCGTGGGGCCTGTGGGACTCGACACGCCGTTCCAGCGGGCGCTGGAGCGCGCCCCAGGAGATCTCAAACGGAGGCGAACTTCCCCTCGCCTCCAGCGACGGGAAGGACTCGGCCGTCACCGTGTTTGAGCACTTCTGGTCTCCGACGCTTCACTGGCTCCGGGACAGGATCGAAATCTCGGTGCTGCACGCACGGGGGAGCCGCTTCGCAGCGCCCCATTTGGTGCGCGGCGAGGAAGCTCCGGATCCAGCAGCGCTCGCAACCACATTGAGCGGAGGGTTGCTTGTCGCTTGGATCAACTCAGGAAACATAGTCGGGGGCGAACATACCGAGCCTGGCGTCTACGCCTTGACGGGCAGCGCCACCGATCCGGGCGCGCCGCAGCTCGTGACAGGCGCCGAAGTCAGCGGTGAGACGCCCGCTGTTGGCATCGACCGCGATCGACAGGGCGTGATCCTCTGGACTGGATCGGCTCAGACCCCGCCCCGCAACGCTGGCGTGTTCGTATCGGTCTTCGGGGTTCCGTGAACCCGGGGTCAAGCCTGACCGTGGGAGGCTAGAACACGGTTGCTTGTTGCCGCGGCGATCGCCGGCCGCTGGATCTCGACGGTCGGGACGGGCTCGCAGGCGAATGCGGCACCCGTCTCGCTTGGACCAAGGCAGATCTCCACGCACGGTCCGGGCGTCGCTATCGACGCGTGCGGTGACGTTGCCACGGTGTGGGACGGTGAGGGTTGGCGGGGAGAGCGCGCGCCGAAGGCACGTGGACTGGAATCAGCGCGTCCATTCGGGTGAGCGATCAGGAGTACGGGCGAGGCGCCGCGCCCATGCGAGCCCGGACAGCCGGCCGCGGCTCGGGACGACCGAGCGCTCGAACCCTGGTCCCCACTCGTGGTCGGGCAGCTCCGGATGCTCGAGCGATGGCGTGTGCATGCGGCTGTTGCGCATCTTGGTGGCGAGCTGCCTGACCCGGCGCTCGTCTTGGCCTTCGGTGCCGAGCTCGTCGCGGGCGAGGTACCACTCGGTGCCTTCGCGGGCGCGGCTGGCCTGGACGTAGGCGGTCTCCTTGCTGGTCTGCCAGCCGCCCGTAACGACCACCGAGCGCTCAACGGTCGCGCCCTGCTGGCGGTAGACGTGCTGGGCGTAGGCGAGCCGCAGGTTCTCGAGGTCCTCGTCGGCGAGCGTGACCTCGCGATGAGAGCCGTCAAGGAGCACGGTCAGGCCGTGGTCGTGAGTACGGATGATCTCGCCGCGTGCGCCGTTCTCGACCCTGGCCTGGCCGGTGATGCGGTGCTGGGTGGTGAAGGTGATCAGGTCGCCCTCGTCGAGCCCGTAGTGCTTGTGGGGCAGCTGGATTTCGGCGCCCCAGAGTTCGCCGCGGTCGATCCGGAGCTGCTGGGCGCGGGCGTTGAGCCTGTCGATCTCGGTATTCGACGCGTCCGCGATCAGCGCGACCTGCCGTGGGTCCCTGGTCTTGGTGAGTTCCGCCCACCGTTGGACTGCGGCCTCGCCTGCCTGTTCGCGGGTGTCGGCGAAGTAGAGCTGCCCGCGGTGCTGGTAGTGCGCCATCGCGCGCTCGGGGTCCCCGGCGCGGAGTGCGGCCCAGGCTTTGCGCTCCTCCGGATCGCTGGTGCGCCGGATGTCCCCGAGCTCGGCGCTCGGGGCGTGTCGGGAGAGCCGGTCGAACATGCCGCCGGGTCCGATCGAGGGGAGCTGCTTGCCGTCACCGACGGCGATCAGCTTCGCCCCTGAGCGCTCGACCAGGTCGGTGAGCGTGTCCATCCGCTTGTGGTCGACCATGCCCGCCTCATCCAGGATCACCGTCGTTTGGGGCCCTATCCGCATGCTCCCGGCGTCCGCGCGGGCGGCCAGCGCGTCGATTGTGAGGGTACGGCCTTTGAGAGCGGGGCTGTCGGTGCAGAGGCGCTCGGCGGTCGAGCCCGAGACGGCCACGCCGATCGTTTCACGGCCGGCGAGCTGCTCCCAGCGCGCCACGGCGTCTATCACGACGCCCTTGCCGGTTCCCGCGGGGCCTTCCAGGACCGCGAGACGCTCGGGGCCGGTCAGAGTCTCTAGCGCGTGTTGCTGCTCCTGGGAGAGCGGCGCCCCGATCCGCTCGGCGACCTGCTTGCTGGCCGTGGCGCGGGCTTGATCGCCGGTGTTTCGTCCGGCTGGCTGGGCGACAAGAGTGGCGCGGCGCTCGATCGCCTGCTCCTGAGCCCGAACAGCGAGGGTCGTCATCCGCCCGCCCTCCAAGGTTAGGATCCGCCGCTCAGCGACCATCCCCCGCGCCACCTCAAGCGCCGCCTCGGGACCCATCTCCCCCGCGGTCTGCTCAAGCGCGACCGCCCGGAGCAGCCCCGGCTCGAACACGGCCTCCCGCTCGGTGAGCCTCGCCTCGATCCGATGCTCAACCGGCCGCCCAGCCCGACCTCGTTCCGTGGCGCCGATCAGGCGCACGGTCTCATCTGGTCCGAACCCATGTCTCTCCCCCGTCTTCGCCCACGCCTGCTGCAGATCCGCTCGGGTTGTGAGCTGCTTGGAGCGGCGGTTCTCAAGCGCCAGGTCGCGGAGCTCCCCGCGCTCCGGGGCACGACCGTGCTTCGTTCGGAACCGCTCAGCCGCCCTGACGATCTCACGCTGCCGGCCAGAGAACGCCTCCCGCAGCCCATGGGGCACACCGGCGATCTCGAAATACTTGCCATCCCAGCCGGTGCCCTGCTCAATCGCATACCCCTCCCCCACGAGCTCCTGCGCCAGCGCCGACCGGTAGAACGCCCCGACCTCCCTGGCACCCCGGAACACCGGCCGGGAGGCCACCGCGACGATCCGATCGTCCTCACGTATGGCCCCCGAGATGACCACGTGGGTGTGCAGCTGTGGATCCGGCGCATCAGCACCCGCCACACCGCGCGCCGTCGAGTGCCTGTACGCCGCGGCGATCACATCCTTTGCTGGCTCCTCTACCACCACACCCTCGTAGCGGCGGCGGACCAGCGGCACCCTCTCTCGCAGGTACGCGACCGACCGCTCGACGGCTCTGGCGTGCGCCGCCTCGATCTGCTCCCGCTGCCACGGATCGCCAAGCGCCCACACCACCGACACGGACTTCGGCGCGCTGAACGTCACATCGATCCCTCCGCCTCGCGAGCCATCCGCCCCCGCTGCGCAGCCACCGGCCTGTCTCCGGATGCTTCCCATCCATCAGCGCGATGAAGTCCCCACCCGCCACCGGGGCGTCCGGGTCGACCCCCAACCTCGCGAGCGTCTCCCGGTCCGACAGCCACCGGCCCGGGGCCTCGGTCAGCTCTCCACCCGGGGTCAGGTAGTAGTCCCCGCGCTGGGGGGCGACCGTCTTGCCCTCCAGGTAGCGGGCATAGCCACCACCGCTGCCAGCACCGATGCTTGAAGCGTTCATCACGCCCCCTCACGACCGCCAGCACCCCCAAACGGCCACCGAATCGGCACAGCGATCACACAGCGATCGCACCCCCGTGCATCTGGTGTGGACCGGCTGTTGCGGCGCGTAGGCGACGCCGAGGCGTTTATGCCCGTTGTCACGTGCGTAGACTCACCGAGATGGAGACCCAGGAGAGCCGAGACGGGCGTATCGCCCGCTCTTGGCGGCTCTCGAGGATTGCCTGGCAACTGATCCGGACTGATCGGACCATGCTTCTGCTGGCTGTGCTCTCGGCTGTCGCGGGCGCGGCTGGCGTGGCACTCATTTATGACCTCAGCGGGATGTTCTCCGCCCACCACCACGCCAACGACGGGCGCCTGGCCCTCGTCACGCTGATCCTTGCCTACCCGTTGACGTTTGTGAGTGTGTTCCTCAATACCGCGATCGCGGCCGCTGCCTCGGCCATGCTCGATGGGCAGCGGATGTCGCTGGGAGCTGCGCTTGCGGTGCCCGCCCGCCGTGTCGGGCAGGTCGCCCTTTGGTCGCTGCTCGTGGCCGGGGTCGGGGTCCTGATCGAGCAAATCGCCAGCCGCCTGCCATTCATCGGAAGCATTGCGGTCCGACTGGTCGGGCTGACCTGGTCGCTTGCGAGTATGTTCGCGGTCCCGATCCTCGCGACCGAGGGGTGCTCGGCACCCAAGTGCCTCAGGCGCTCCGCCGCCCTCGTCAAGAAGCGCTGGGGTGAGGGGATCAGCGGCAACGTGATCATCACCGCTTGGACCATGGCGGCGATCATTCCGGTCGCCTTCGTGCTGGGAGTCGCGCTCGCCGCTCTGCGCGGTGACGCCAGCGCAAGAACGGCTGTTATCGCCGCCATGGTGACCGTGCTGGTACTTATCGCGGGAGCCGGCGCGGTGATCAGGCAGACCTTTGGCGTGGTCCTCTACCGGTACGCGAGTACGGGCACAGCGGGGGGCGGCTTCACGCCGCATGATCTCGACGCCCCGTTCAGCGCCAGTCTCCTGGGCAGGAGCACACCCGCCACCCAACCGAGAACGCTCCCGCGTCTAGCCAATGTCCGGGCGTGGGTCGTCTGTGCGGTCGTCGCCGGCGCGCTCACGCTGGCGGTCGAGCTGACCAAACATCACTACAGCGCTCACCGGCTGTCCGGGCGAATCATGGCCGGCATCCTCATTTGGGTCGCAATGACCCTGGTCCTACGGCTCATCACCGCGGGCTTCGCGTCGCTCGACAGGCGACGGCGCGGTTGAGCGCCCGTGAGCGCCCCGGGTTTTACGGGGAGCTGACGTTTGTCAGGCGTAGACGAGCTCAGCGCCAGCGCTCATCGCAACAGGCTCCAGGTGCAACGCTCCCAACCTCACCGCGGGTGGCTCCTCGCCTGGACGGGCGAGCAACAGCGCGATCCCTTCCTGCAGGCTCTCCCGCAGCTCGTCGAGGTCATCGCCGGTAGCGAGCACGCCGGGGAACTCCTCCACGGTCGCCCAGAACGCGTCTTCCTCATGGTGGACGCTGACATGCAGTTTCTGAGGCTCAGGCATGGTCTTCATCATAGATATCGGGTCAAGACTGCTGGTCCTGTAGGCCGGCCTCGCGGCGCAGCTGCGCCTCGAAGCCCTTCGAGTAGGCGCGCCGCTTGTTCTCCGGTAGGGTGATCGGCCGTCGTCGCGGCTTGGTCATCTTGACCTGATGCTTCCCGCCGCGGTCCAGCGTCCAGCCTTCTTGCTGAAGGCGCTTGATCCATTCCTTCTGCGTCGCGGGCATCCACCCCGATCATCCCATGCCCGGGGACCCCGCATCGGTCGCGACGTCAACGGAGTCGTTTTGGCCAACCGTTGGCCAAAACCCTCCCCAATCGCCCGGAAACACTGAACGCGACCGGGGCCCACGATCAGCGTCGAAAAGGCCGAAATTCCAATGCTGGTGGGGGATTCCGGCCTACGAACCCAGCGCCTCCGGAGCGAGAGGTCGCAAGTTCGAATCTTGCCGGGCACGCTCTCCTTGTTCGGAACTCGCCTACGCCTCCACAGCAGCCGTCCGCGCGAACTCCGCCTGGCGCCACGGCAAGCGCCGCTGCAGCGCCGGTCGCTCGACGATTCGCCAGAGCAGGTCGGCGGCGATCAGGGTGATGGCCGTGTCGAGCACGAGCAGCAGCACGAACGTGACAGTGACCCCGTGAGTGCCGATGTGTGGCAGCAGGTGTCCCACGCGGCGCGGCGAACGGCTCGACCGCCACCAGCGCGATCCCGGGTATGAACGCGAACAGGAACTCGGCGAGGTTGTAGGCGTTGTTCAGCGGGTTGCCCGCGCTGTGCTTGGCGAGCAGGCTGAGGACATAGGCGGCGAGCAGGACCGCGAGGACGATCGCGAGGCGCGATCGTGGCCTTTCCAGGATGCGCGCGCCAGCGGCCAGCGCGAGGAGCGAGGCGAGCGGTATGGCGACGTAGAAGGCGGCCTCGATGTCGAGCGTCCAGGCGTGGCGCATCACTTCAGCGGCTGCGCTCCAGTGATAGTTCTGGGCGAACCCGTAGGTGGCGAGCAGCCCGCCGACGCCCGACGGGCCGGCCACGTGGTCCCACACCACGAAGACGGTCGTCACAACCCAAAACGCCGGGATGATCCGCAGCGCGCGGTTGCGTGCGTAGCGCGAGATCGAGGGCCGCGGCGTGCCGAGCGTGAACGCCGCAAGGAAGGTGCGTGTGAGCAGGTAGCCCGACAGCGCGAAGAAGATGAAGACCCCGAAGCGCATCGCGATGAACTCCGGTGCCAGGCGCCCGCAGATCGGGCTGAAGCTGTGCGGGCTATCGCTGCCGAGCACGAAGCCGGGAGTGTGCTTGAACAGCATCGTTTCGACCGCCGCATGAAAGACGAGCACGAACATCGCCGCTACGCCCCGCAGCGCATCGCCTGCCGTGAACCGCCGCGGCACCGCGTCGCTGACCGTCCTTGGCAGCTCGTCGGCGCGGTTCATCTCTAGGAGATTGGGCAGACAGAGCCCAAGAGGCTACCTACCACCAAATGCATTCGAAAGGTCCCAACATGGTGGTGTTGCTCGACGTCAACGTGCGTCCCGCTTGCTCCGTCTCAGTCGTTCCACCACACGTCGTCCTCCCGCGCCGCCACCTCCTCGATCTGCTCGAGCGTCAGGTCGGTCTGGCGGTCCTCCACCATCGCCTGCAGCGCCTGGGCGATGGTGGGCGCCCAGACCCGCCTCGCCACGGCGATCCGCCCGGGCTCCTCGTCGAACTGCTCCCATTCCAGCTCGACGAGGGGCGTGCGCGAGGGCGGCGCATCGTCTGGGACCGGAGCGCCCCAGCCGTACAGGCTGATGTGGGCCTGCCAGCCGTACGGGCACAGCTCGCCCATCACCGCCAGGGCCTGCCACTCGTCATCTACGCGCTTGGAGCGCCGATAGCGCCGCCGCAGGTAGAGGCCGATCAGCACGGCCGCCGCGGCCATCGCTGCGATCAGAAGCACCACGCCGAGCGTGTCATGCGCACCCAGCGGGTGGCTGCCGCCTCCCTGCACCCCGCTGGCGATCACCGTCGCCCGGCCCTCTGCGCACGTGGCACACAGCTCGATCCGCCCGATCCGGCCCGAGGAAGCAGATGCCACCCGCTCGCTCTCATCGCCCATACGACGGTAGCCACTCCGTGCGGCCTTCCAGCAGCCATCCGTCGATGTCCTCTACTGTGGCGCGCGTGAGCCGCGTGATGCGCTGGAGCTGGCCGCGGGGCTTCCCGCTCGTCCAGTTCCCCAACCCCCCGCTCGCGGCCGCCCTGCTCGCGAGCATCACCGCCCAGGTGACGCGCGGAGGCGTGCATCGGGCACTCACCGCGCTCTTCTACTCGGCCCTCAGCGTGTGGGCATACGAGGAGGCGCGCCACGGAGTCAATTGGTTCAGGCGGCTGCTGGGCCTGGGCTTCGCGGTCTACGTCGTTCTCAGCCTCGCAGGCGCCCTGAGGCGCACCTAGCCCTCTCGGCTCACCGGTCGGGGAGTAGAGTCTGGCGACCGTGCTGCACGCAATCCTGTGCCTGATGCCGGCTCTGGTGCTGGCGAGCGCGCTGCTTGCGCGGCGCTACCCGGGCGCGCGCACGCTGGTCGCGTTGCGCACGAAGCGCCAGATCCGCTGGCCGCGCCCGCGCTCATCGACGCCCGCGCGGCGTCGGCTCGTGATCGTGGCCGCCCACGGCGGCCAGCTGATCGGTCGTTCGCTGGCGGTCAGACCTCCGCCGGCGCTCAGCACGGCGAGTTAGCCACCCCGGTCCGCGCTCACGTCGCGGAATCCCGCTCGCCGGACACGGTCGGCCGCGGCGGCCACATGCCGTTCGCGGTGCTCAACGCATCCATCCGAGGAGCCGCAATGGTCCGTCGTCTCATCATCACCGCGCTCGGCGCGCTCGCGCTGGCGCTCACCGCAGGCGCCACAGCGCAGGGCGCCACCCAGAGTCCCACCGCCGAGAGCGAGAACCCGATCAACGATCAGGGCTCCAGCTACCACTTCCGCTCTCAGATCACCGCCGTACAACCACAGGTGGCCGGGGTCAGCGTGCAGGTGCTCGAGTTCGCCGACCGCCTGCAGCTGAGCAACCACAGCGGCCGGGACGTGACCGTGTACGGCTACCAGGGCGAACCCTACGCGCGGGTGCTGGCCGACGGAACCGTCGAGCTCAACACGCGCTCGCCCGCCTACTACCTCAACCAGAACTTCTACGGCAACGTCAAGGTGCCGGCCTCGGCCTCGCCGACCGCTTCGCCCCACTGGGTGGTGGTCGATCGCACCGGGCAGCTCGAATGGCACGACCACCGCATCCACTGGATGTCGCCCGCGCTGCCGCCGCAGGTCAAGAACACGGCCAAGCGCACCAAGGTCTTCGACTGGCAGGTCCCGATCGAAGTCGGCACCCGCAGGGGAGCGATCGGCGGCGAGCTGTTCTGGACGCCGGAGAGCGGCTCGAAGACCCCCACCGGCGCGATCGTCGCGCTCGTGGTCATCGTCGCTGCGGCTCTGTTGTTCGTGCTTTTCGTTCGGCGCCGCCGCGCGCGCCGCCCGCCAGCCGGCAGAGACCACGACGCGGGAGCCGCAGCGCCGCCGGACTCCTCACCCGGAGAAGCCTGGTAGCCGGCATGGGCCAGCGCCGCAACCGAGTCCGCAGGCATCCAGGGGGGCTGCGCGGCCTGACGGTCGTGCTCACCGTGGCGCTGCTCGCAGCGCTCGCCGGCGCGCCCGCCGCATCCGCCCACGCGCAGCTGCTCGGCAGCTCGCCCGCCTCCGGCTCCACCGTCCCGACGGAGCCCAGGGAGGTGATTTTCAAGTTCGACCAGGCCGTCGGGGGAACGCTCGGCGCCGTGCGGGTGTTCAACGCCAAGGGAGAAGAGGTGGACGACGTCGACCTCTCACACCCCGAAGGCCACCAGCGCTGGCTGGGCGTCGGGCTGAAGCCAAACCTCCCCGACGGCACCTACACCGCCACCTACAGGGCGATCTCGGCCGACACGCACATCGTCTACGGCGGACTGGTGTTCAACCTCGGCCACGCCGGCCCCCGGCCCAAGTTCACCGTCGCGGGCCTCATCGCCCGCAACGAGACCGGTCGCGTCACCAGGCTCGCCTTCGGCGTTGTGCGCGCCCTGGACTATCTCTCGATCGCGCTGCTGCTCGGCGGCCTCGCATTCCTCGTGATCGCGTGGGTCCCAGCACGCTCGGCCGTCGCGGGCGATGAGCGCTGGCCGGCCGCCGCGAACGCCTTCGCCACGCGCGTGAGCATGCTGCTCAGAGGCGCGGCGATCCTCGGGATGCTCGTGAGCGTGCTCGGCGTGGCGCTCCAAGGCGCGACGGCCGCCGGCGTCTCGCTTTGGTCCTCGTTGACGGGCACGGTCATCCAGAACACGCTCGAAAGCCGCTTCGGGGAGGTCTGGGGCGTGCGCGCGCTCGACTGGGTGGCGCTCGCCGGACTGCTGGCCGCTGCGCGCAGGAGCGCCCGCTGGCCGCCGCCCACGTGGATCGCCGCGGGGTTCGGTCTCGGCGCGGCCTATCTCGCCATCACCCCCGCCCTGGCCGGTCACGCGAGCATCGAGAGCCCCGTCGGCGTGTTCCTCCCCTCCGACGTCCTGCACGTGCTCGCGGCCAGCGTGTGGGTGGGTGGCATCGCCTTCCTGCTGCTCGCGCTGCCCGCCGCCACACGCAGCCTGCACGGCCCCGAGCGCAGCCGCCTGCTGCTCGCCGTGCTCTCGCGCTTCTCGCCGCTGGCGCTCACCGCCGTACTCGTCATCGCCGCCACAGGCGTGGTGCAGGCCTACATCGACGTGCGCAGCCTCCATGCGCTGCTGCACAGCACCTACGGCACCCTGATCCTGGTCAAGACCGCGCTCCTGGCCGCGCTGATCGTGCTCGGGTGGGTCAACCGCTCGCGTGTGATCCCCGCGCTGAGGCGGGTCACGGCCGCGGGCGAGCCGCCGGCGGGCACCGGCGTGCTGGCACGACGCACGCTGCGCGGCGAGCTTGTCGCGATGGCGTGCGTCCTCGGCGTGACCGCCGCGCTCATCAGCTACGCCCCGCCCGTCGACCTCACCGCGAGCCCCTTCTCCGCCGCGGGCGCCGTGGCAGCCAACGGCACCTTCTCGATCAACACCTCCCTCGGCCCAGCCGAGCTCGAGATGAGCGTTGAACCGGCGCGCGTGGGCCCCAACACGATCCACGTCTACCTGTTCGATGCCAGGACCGGCGCGCAGTTCACGGCCACGAAGGAACTCACCGTCACTGCCTCGCTTCCCGCGAAGGCCATCGGGCCGCTGCCCCTGCAGGCCAGGATCTCCGGCCCCGGTCACTACACGCTGGCCGCGGCCGAGCTCTCGCCCGGCGGGACCTGGTCGATCACCCTCCTCGATCGCGTCTCCGAATTCGAGGAGTACACACGCACAGTGAAGGTCCCGATCAATTGAGCGCGCACCGGATCACACCGCGTGGCGCTCTGCACCGCCCAAACCGCCACCGACACGAGAGGAGCACCGAGCCATGAAACCCGGCAAGCTCACAGCACTGATCGTCGCCGGCGTGCTGATCGCGCCCGCGGGCGCCGAGGCGCACGTCAGCCTCCATCCCAACACGATTCCCGCCGGCGCGTTCGCGACCCTCGACGTGCGCGTCCCGGGCGAGCGCGAAGGCGCCCATGTGAAGAAGGTCGACACGCTGCTGCCCCCCGGGTTCACGAGCGTCGACTATGAAAACGTGTCTGGGTGGAGCACACGGGTGATCGAAGCCAAGCTCGCGAGCCCGCTCAAAGAAGACGGTGAAACGATCGACACCGAGGTCTCCCAGGTCGTGTGGACGTGGCAGGGACCAGCCGGGCGCGTCGGCAACGGGCAGTTCATCGACTTCCCGCTGTCGGTCGCGATCCCCAGCCAGGCCGCCGGACGAGCGCTCGAATTCAAGACCGTCCAGATCTACAGCGACGGCACGGTCGTGCACTGGATCGACCCCTCCCTGAGCGCCGAACATCCCTCGCCGCGGATCAACGTCACGGCCAAGGGCGGGGCGATCGAGGACCTGGCGGGCAAGGAGGCCGGCCCCGAGCCGGGAGCGGGCGTGGCCAGCGCCGCCACCGCACCCGCCCGATCCTCGAGCACCGGCGCCAGCCAGGGACTGGCGATCGCGGCGCTCGTAATCGGCGCGCTCGCTCTCGCGGCAGCTCTCACGGCCCTCTACCGCGGGTCGGCGCGGTAGAGGTTCCAGTGACGTGAGGTAGAGCAGCGCCACAGCCACGGCTCCTCGTCTGTGACCTGTGCCCGCGGAGTGATGAAGAAGCGCGTGATCGTGCGCTGGCCGCCCTCGTGGTCGCCGTAGAGGATGTCCACGGTTACGCCCTTGCCCGTCTCGATCGCACTCTTCAACGGCTCGTGGAGCGGATCGCTCGGGGTCGCGTATGGCTGCCTGCCAGAAGCTCACGTCCCCGGCCGGCACGTACAGGTCGCGCTGCAGGCGGCGAAAGTCCGAGAGCGCCGAGTGTCGCTCCGCGGTTTGGCGGCCCGTCCAGATGTGCCAGCCGTGCAGCACGGCCAGGCCGGAGGCCACGTTGCGCAGCGGTATCGCGAGATAGACCTTCTCGGCGATGACCTGCGCGGCCGCGAGCCCGTCGCGCAGATGCACCCAGTGATCGTCCACGAAGCCGACCTTCTGGGGCGGGTCCTGCGGGCGCGCGTTGAAGAGCACCGGGCGCAGCCCCACCTTCAACGCCTGCTCGGAGACCCGCGCCGCACGGTTGGCTGAGCGCGTCGAGGAGAACGTCGCCACGGCGAGGATCAGCGTTCCTCCGGCGGTCGCGAGCGAGGCGATCGTGCTCGTGTCGGCCATGCTCGCCCAGGCTAGCCGACGTTCGGAGCGCCCAGGCCGCGCACGAGCGTCTCGGAGGCGATCTTGTGGGCGTCGCAGATGCGCCCGAGATGCAGGAGAGAGTCGGTCTCGGCCGCGACCTCCCCGTCGCCCAGTCGCAGCACCAGCGGCGTGCCCGGGGCCAGGTCGCTGGCGGCGAGGCCGACCGCCACGTTGACCAGGTCCGCGGAGGTCACCGCGGCGACCACCGCGCAGTGGCGGATGCCGAGGCGCTCGAGCGTCTCGCGGTCATCGCCGCGCCCGATCGCCACCGGGATCCCGGCCGCGCGCGCGAGCCGCACGCATGGCGCATCCGGGTCCTGCTCGACGCCCAGCACGGCAACGCCGCGCCGGCGCAGGTCCTGCGCGAGGCGGAAGCCCACCTGGCCGAAGCCGACCAACAGGACATGGTGGCGAGCCGGCGCCGCGCGCGCTCCCAGCAGCGTGGTCAGCCGCGGGCGGCTGAGGCGGCGCACGAGCGCGGCAGTGAACACGGCCACGAGCAGCAGCGCGGCCAGCGTGTCGAGCGCCGAGAGCGCCTTGAACCACGCCGCGCTCGAGGCGGCGCCGGGCGCGCCCGCAACCGTGGCCACCGAGCGGGTGCTGAAGTAGAGCGCGTCGACCACGCCCTCGTGAAGGGCGATCATCGAGATCGCTCCCTCGAGTATCAGCGCGAGCAGCAGGCCGGCGCCGGCGCGCACGAGCAGCCGCAGCGCGTCATCGACGAGGCGTATGCCATGGCGGCGCCGTGCAGCGGATGACCCGGCAGCGGCAGCGACGCAGTGCTCGGCGAGATCTTCGGCTACCAGTTCCGCGGGCGAGAGCACGTGGACGGTCGGTACCACGTGCTGGAGCTCGCGCGTGATCGTACGGTCGAACATCGTCACCCACAGCGGGAGATCGGGCCGCAGGTGCGCGCTCAACAGCGTCAAGCGCAGCGCGAGCACGTCGTCGCGGGTCACGACCGCCACCGCCTCCCAGCGCCGCCGGCGCAGGATCTCGGCGAGCTCGCTGTCGCTCAGGCCCGCGGCTGCCTCGGCGGGGATGTCGTTCTGATCCAGCCGCCGCATCAGCGCCGCGGTCAGGCCGCCCGCTTCACCGATCACGAGCACGGCGTGGCCGGTCGAGGAGGCATCGTGCACATGCGCACTATCCCAGGTCCCAGCAGGGGCTCTACGTCCGCCGACCGCCGCCCTCGCTTCTGGCGGGGCCTACACCTCGAGATAGCGCAGCATGATGCGCCCGATGACGATCACGTCGCCGTTGGACAGATCCGCCTGCTGGATGCGCCGCCCGTTGACGAACGTGCCGTTGGAGCTGCGATCGTCGAGCACCCGTGCGCCGGACGGGCGCGGGACGAGGATCGCATGGCGCCGCGAGACAGAGCTCTCGTCGAGATGCAGGTCCGCGGAGAGTCCACGGCCGATGTGGATCGCCTCGCTGCCGAGCGGGATGAGCAGCGTTCGACCTGGCCCCTGCACCTGGATGTAGCGACCCGGAGCGACAGGGTCGGTGAGCGCGGCCTCATGGCGCACACGCTCGTCCAGGCAGGCCGTCGGATCGAACCGCTCGGTGAGCCCGTCGGCAACCGGACGGATGAGGGTCTGTGAGGTCATACGAGTAGCAAACAGCATGCTACTCAGCCCCACCTCAACACTCGTGAAGAAATGACGAAATGACGAAAATGGACGGCTAGTCGAACCTTTGCCGGTCGGCCGCGGGGGGCGAAACCGGCTAGGCGAGACCCTGCTCGGGAGCTCTCGCGGCGGCCTTCTTGTCCGGGGCCTTTCCGGCGGCCTTCTTGCGCGCCATGCGCTTCGTGCTCCACCAGCCCCAGCCGCCCACGCCCACGACCGGCACGACGTAGAGCATCGAGATGTACCAATGCGTCAGGCAGGCAAGCGGTGCCATCAGCGCAGAACCTATCACCCGCCCGGGCGCCGCTGCGGCCGGCTCAGGTCCCCACCGAGGAGAGCAGCCACAGGCCGAAGCTCGTGAAGGCCACCATCACGGCCAGCATCCAGTACTGGCTGCGCACCGCCTCTTCGGCGTCGCGGTAGAGCACCAGGGCGCGATCGTGCGCGAGGGCGAGACCGCCGACGTGCCCGGCGACGAGCGCCGCGACCTGCACGTACCAGATGCCTGCGTAGGAGATCAGGTGGTAGTCGATCTGATAACCGGCGGTCCCGAACAGATTCGATCCATCCCCCAGCGGGTCTGAGATCAGATAGCCCATCGCCTGGCTCTGCCACAGCAGCAGCGAGAAGTAGTGGGCGAGCACATAAGCGAAGGCGATCGGCACGAGCGTGTGAGCGAAGCTTCGCCACAGCTCCCCGGTGTCGTAGCGCTCGCTCACGCTGCCCACGCCGAGAACCCCCAGGCGGTAGACGGCGACGATCAACAGGATGCAGAGCACCAGCCCGACCGAGTAGGCCAGCTCCTGGGCAGGGGTAGAGGAGAGGCCGAGATCGGCGAACAGGCTCTGTACGCCCGACTCGTTGTTGCGCCAGATCCCGCCGTTTGAGAAGCCATCGAAGGTCGTGGTGCCGATGAGCGTGCAGATCAACACGACCGTCCCCGGGCGGATGCGAAGAGTCGTGACCCCGCTCAGCGGTCGGCGTAGCTGCAGCGCGCCGTCCTCGCTGCGCACGAGTGGCGAGAGCTTGGAGAGCAGGTTGAAGTAGACGCCGAAGGCGTCGGCCGCCCCGCCCCACTCCTCAACGCCGAACAGAACCATTCCGGCGAGCATCACCGCGAAGTAGCCGAGCGACAGCGCCGCGAGCGTGGAGGGGTTGTCCCGTTCCACGTACACGAGCTCCAACCAGGCGAAGCCCACGATGCCGGCCACCGCGGGCCAGTTCCCCAGCCGCTCGGGGTAGGACAGCAGCGGACCCCCGCCGGCCGCGCCGCGAGCGCGCAGGATCAGCGCCTCCAGCACGCGTCCGCACGTGCGCCACGGGCTCAACGCCCTGAAGAGGTCGCCGAAGAGCACGCTCGCGAGGGGGATGCCGACCCAGAAGATCACGTAGACGAAGGTGACCGAGAAGTTGGCGTTGGCCACCTGGGCGCCCGCGAATCCGCTGTAGAGCACCACCACGAACAGGAGCAGCCCGAGGAGGCCGGCGAGCCACTCGAGCACACGCGGCAGCTGCAGCAGCCGCCGGCGATGCTCCTGCTGGAGCTGCGGAGCCCGCCACAACGTGGAGAGCGCCACAAACGAGACGACCAAGACGATCGCAGCGGTCCAGCTGAACAGCCACACGGGGATCGGCAGGTCGGCCTTGCCCACGATCCCGTGCGCGTCCGCGCTCGCGGGCAGCGCGAGCGCCACGGTGCCCACTCCCCCGGTCAAGGCTGCAAGCATGCGACGGGGGGCTCTCATGGCTCGCGCAGTCTATGGAAGGCGGTTGCCTCGCCTCCGCCGATCGCGGTCTGCTCGCGTAACCTGAACGGGAAATGCTCCCTCTGCCGCTCGCCGTCTCCGCGAACCTCGAGGCCGCCCTGCAACTCGGCCCGCTCGCGCTCCTCGGTCTGCTCTACGCCCGCCGCGCGCGCACCCTGGCGATCGACGGCCACCCGGTGCCCGGTTGGCGCCAGGCGTGCTTCTACGGGGGCTTCGTGCTGATCGCCGCCGCCCTCACCTCGCTCGGGGGCGCAAGCCAGGAACTGCTCTACGTGCACATGATCGAGCACCTGCTGCTCGGCGACATCGCAGCCCTGCTGATCGTGCTCGGGCTCACCGGCCCGCTGCTCGCCCCGATCCTGCGCATCGGCTTCTTCGACCGCCTGCGCGCTCTCTCGCATCCCGCGATCGCCTTCCCGCTGTGGGCCCTCGACCTGTACGTCTGGCATCTGCCCGCGCTCTACCAGGCGGCTCTGCGCCACTCGAGCGTGCACGCCCTCGAGCACGCATTGTTCCTCGGCCTCGGGGTCAACATGTGGATGTGCCTGTTCGGCCCGTTGCCCAAGCCGTCGTGGTTCGGCAACCTCGGCAAGCTCCTCTACATCGTGGCCGTGCGCCTCACCGGCACGGTGCTGGGCAACATCTTCCTGTGGTCGGGCACCGTCTTCTACCCCTTCTACCTGCACGGAGACGCCGTCTACCACATCTCCCCCCTGGCCGATCAGAACCTGGCGGGGGCGATCATGATGGTCGAGGAGTCGATCCTCACGCTGGGCCTGTTCTGCTGGCTGTTCCTGCGCACCGCCCGCGAGGGCGAGGAGCGCCAGGACCTGCTCGACTTCGCCCACGCACAGGGCCTCGAGCTGACCGAGGCGCGCGCCGCGCGGGCCGTGGCCGCCGGTCGCGGCGATGAGCTGCGACGGCGCCTGGAGGGACACGCCGAGGCGGCCGAGCGCCTTTAGGAAGCAGCGATATCCTGCGCCGCATGTGCGCAGGCTGTGCAATGGTCGCGGCCTCCGCCGCCACGGGCTTCAGGACCTGGATGCAGACCCACCACTTCGGCTGGCTGACGCCGCGGCGGATGCGCTCGCTGACGATCGGCGCGATGTGCGCGGCGGGACTGGTCTCCACCGTCGGGATGAGCGGCTCGAGCGCTCCGGCCGCACGAGCGTCGACGCCTCCGGCTCACACCGGGGCGCCCTGAGCGACCCTAGCCTCCGGCGACGGCCGGCAGGATCGTCAGCTCCGCCCCATCCGAGACGGGTGTCTGCAGCCCGTCCAGGAAGCGGATGTCTTCGCCGGCGAGATAGACGTTGACGAAGCGCCGCAGCGAGCCGTCGTCGTCGGAGATCCGCGCGCGGAGCTCCTCGAAGCGCTCGAACAGCCCGTCGAGGACCTCCTGCACGGTCGCGCCGTCGAGGACCGTCTCGGCCTCGCCGCCGGAGGCCGAGCGCAGCTGCGTGGGGATCTTCACCACGACCGACATCTAGACGCTCACGGGGCGGCTGACGCCGGCCTCGAAGGCCTCGACCGTCGGAGCGATCGTGCGCGTCTCGAAGCTGCCGCGCACCGCGTCGAGTGTCTTCAGGCCCTCGCCGGTGATCACGAGCACCACACGCTCGTCGGGGTCGATCTCCCCGCGCGCCGCCAGCTTGGCCAGGACGGCTGTCGTCACGCCGCCGGCCGTCTCGGTGAACACCCCGGTGGTTTCGGCGAGCAGCTTGATGCCGGCGCGGATCTCATCGTCGCTGACCGCGTCCACGCCGCCGCCCGTGCGGCGCGCCAGATCGAGCGCATAGGGCCCGTCGGCGGGGTTGCCGATCGCCAGCGACTTGGCGATCGTGCTCGGCTTGACCGGGCGGCAGACATCGTGGCCGGCCGCGTAGGCGCTGGCTACCGGCGAGCAGCCCTCGGCCTGGGCGCCGTTCATGCTCGGCAGATCGCCCTCGAGCAGCCCCAGCTCGCGCCATTCCTCGAAGCCTCGGGCGATCTTGGTGAAGAGCGAGCCCGAGGCGATCGGCACGATGCAGCGGTCGGGCAGCTCCCAGCCGAGCTGCTCTGCGATCTCGAACGCGAGCGTCTTGGATCCCTCGGCGTAGTAGGGGCGCAGGTTGATGTTCACGAACGCCCACTCGCGCTCCGCGCACAGCTCGGTGCAGAGGCGGTTGACGTCGTCGTAGCTGCCGTCCACGCCAACGAGGTTGGTGCCATAGATGCCGGTGGCGAGGACCTTCTGCTCCTCGAGGTCGGCCGGGATGAAGACGTAGGAGTCCATGCCCAGGGCGGCGCCGTGGGCGGCCACCGAGTTGGCGAGGTTGCCGGTGGAGGCGCACGCGATCGTCTCGAAGCCGAGCTCGCGGGCCCGCGTCACGGCCACCGAGACGACCCGATCCTTGAAGGAGTGGGTCGGGTTGGCGGCGTCGTTCTTGACCCACACCTCGCGCAGGCCGAGCCGCTCGGCCAGGCGATCGCCGCGGATCAGCGGCGTGCAGCCCGCCGGCAGCCCGACGCGCGAAGCCAGGCGCCCGGACGGGCCTGGAGGCCCACCGGCGAGCGGCAGGAAGTCGGCGTAGCGCCAGATGTTCTGCGGTCCGCCCTGGATGCGACGGCGCAGCTCGCCGAGATCGCGGCTGGTGCGGCTGTGGTCGTAGACGACCTCCAGCGGCCCGAAGCACTGCTCGCACACGTAGAGCGCCTCGAGCGGGTACTCCGACTTGCACTCCTTGCACTGCAGATGACTGACAGCCATTTGGGCTCCTTCGCTTATGTTCTTCGCCTTGTCACGTGTGGCGAAGAGCGCGAAGCCCGCCACACATCACCTGGAATTGGCACCTTCCCGCCTGTGACTTGGCGGTGGTTGCCGGGGTTTCGTAGGGCCAGGCCCTCCACCCCTCTGGATGTGTACTGCTTGTGAGCGGCAGTCTAGCAACCGCATCGGGCTCCGGCAAGTCGATCATCGGCTGGGCCGCGGTAACTCGGGTGCGGCCGCGGTGTAGGCCACGCTGTGAGCATCCCCACACGCGAGCGCCAGAGCCACGACGAGGAGCAGGAGCAGCAGACCGGCCAACAGGACGCCCCCTTCCGCTTCGCCGATCCCGCGCCCAAGCGGCGCATGTTGATCATCGTCAACCCGTACGCCACGACCGTCTCCGACCGGCTGCGCCACCTCGTCGTCTATGCGCTGCAGGGCCGCTTCGAGGTGGACGCCGTGGACACCGAGGCGCGCGGTCACGCCACCGAGCTCTGCCGCGAGGCCGCCCACGAGGGCTATGACGTCGTCGTCGCCTTCGGGGGCGATGGCACCGTCAACGAAGCGGCCAACGGATTGCTGGGCTCCCCCACGCCGCTGTGCTGCCTGCCGGGCGGCTCGGCCAACGTGTTCGGCAAGATGCTCGGGATTCCCGGGGACGTCGTCGACGCGACCGAGCACCTGCTGGCGATGGCCGACGACTGGCATCCGCGCAAGGTCGACCTCGGCGTGGTCAACGGGCGCTGCTTCACCTTCGCCTCCGGCCTCGGCCTCGACGCGAGCGTGGTCGAGCGCGTCGACGCCAACCCGCATCTGAAGGCCCGCCTCGGAGCCTATTACTTCACCTGGGTGGCCGTCGGCACTTTCATGCGCCGATACCTCCTGCACCCTCCCCGGCTCGAGGTGCAGGCCGGCGGGCAGACCTTTGCGGGCGTCACCGCGATCGTCCAGAACGGCTCTCCCTTCACCTACTTCCAGGACCGCCCGATCGAGATCGCCGACGGCGCCACCCTGGACTCGGGCCTGCTCGCCGGAGGCGTCCTGCACCGCGCCACGCTGGTCTCGATGCCCTTCATCGCCTGGCGCGCCTTCTCCACCCGCGCCCGCGTGACCGGCCATCGGCAGGTCAGCGGACTGCATGAGATCAGCGAGATGACCGTGCGCAGCGCCGACGGGCGCCCGCTGCCGCTGCAGGTCGACGGCGACTATCTCGGCGAGGTCGCCGAGGCTCGCTACTCGGTTCTCCCCGAGGCGCTCAACGTCGTCTCCTGAGCCCGCGCTGGCCCCCGGAGCGCTCGGCGCCCAAGGACAGGCCTCCTAATAGACGAAGGCGGCCAGCGCGCGGGCAATGTCGGCGGCCTGAAGCGGACCGAATCGAAGCGTCCATGCGCCGTCGAGCTCCTGCCGGAAGGCGTGCGGGACGTTGTCTCGTTCGAGCTCGGCCCGATGCTGCTGGGCGCGCTGGTAGCCGGTGGCGCCCTGGAAGGTGGCGTCGAGCCCGTAGCGCCCGTCGTCCACGGGCCAGATCGTGAGCCGGTCGGGGACCGGGCCCGCGCGGGTCGGCAGCAGTGCGTCGTCGGTCACGGTGAGCGCGCTCGGATGTGCTCGACGCCGCGGACGTGCGGCCGCTCAGGCGGCGCTTGCGCCGGGCGTGACGCGGTAGGCGTCGAAGACCGAGTCGATGTTGCGCAGGCGCGTGATCGCGCCCTTGAGCGTGTGGGTGTCGGCCACCTCGACCACGAAGCGGTTCTTGACCATCGGCCCCATCGACAGGCAGCGCGCTTCCATGATGTTGGCGCCGGACTCCGAGAAGACCCGTGAGAGGTCCTCGAGCAGACGGTGACGATCCCATGCGTCGATCTGGATCTCCACGACGAATCCGGTCGACTGATCGCCCTCCCAGCCCACGTTGGCGAAGCGCTCCGGGCTCTTCTGGAGCTGGGCCGCGTTGGGGCAGTCGGCGCGGTGGATCGTGATGCCGCGTCCGAGGGATATGTAGCCGAGGATCTCATCCCCTGGCACGGGCCGACAGCACTTGGCCAGGCGCAGCATCACGTCCTCGACGCCTTCCACCCTGATCCCGTACTGCCCCGAGGACTTGGTCGGCCGGCGCCTGGCGCGCCCGACGCGCAGCAGATCCGCCGCCGAGTCCTCGCCGTCGGCGGACTCTCCCTGCTTCAGGCGCTGGAGCACCTTGCCCACGACCAGCTTCGGCGAGACCTTGGCGGCGCCGAGAGCGATGTAGAAGTCATCGGCCTTGCGGTAGCCCACCTCGCGGATCACGTCGGCGAGCAGGGCCGAGCCGGTGATCTTCTGCGCGGGCAGCCCCTGTTTGCGCAGGTGCTCCTGGAGCAGCTCGCGCCCGGTGTGCTCGGTGTCCTGGCGCGACTCCGCCTTGAACCAGGCCTTGATCTTGTTGCGCGCGCGGGTCGTCTTGACCATCGCCAGCCAGTCGCGCGAGGGGCCGCGCTCGCGCTTGGCCGTGAGGATCTCGACGATGTCCCCCGAGCGCAGCTCGTAGTGCAGGGGCACGATTTTCCCGTTGACCCGGGCGCCGACGCAGCGGTGGCCGATCTCGGTGTGGACCTCGTAGGCGAAGTCCAGCGGCGTGGCTCCCGCCGCCAGCGACTTGACTTCTCCCTTGGGCGTGAAGACGTAGACCTCCTCCTCGAAGAGGTCCGTGCGCAGCGTCTCCATGAACTCGCGCGGATCGGAGAGCTCTTTCTGCCAGTCGAGCATCGAGCGCAGCCACTTGAGCTTGCCCTCCTCGCCGGCGCCCCAGCGACCGCCGTCGTCGCCGCTGCCGGGCGGGGGCTGCTTGTAGAGCCAGTGGGCGGCGACCCCGAACTCCGCCATCTCGTGCATCTCCTGCGTGCGGATCTGGATCTCCAGCGGCCTGCCCTCGGGCCCGATCACCGTCGTGTGCAGCGACTGGTACATGTTGAACTTCGGCATCGCGATGAAGTCCTTGAAGCGTCCCGGCAGGGGCTTCCAGATCGAGTGGATCACGCCGACGGTGCCGTAGCAGTCCTTGACCGAGTCCACGATCACGCGCATCGCCGTGAGGTCGTAGATCTCGTTGAACTCGCGACCCTTCTTGGTCATCTTCGAGTAGATCGAGTAGAAGTGCTTGGCGCGGCCCGCGATCTCGGCCTCGATCCCGACCTGCGCCAGCTCGCTGCGCAGGTAGTCGCCCGCCTCGCTGACGTAGTGCTCGCGTTCCTCGCGCTGCTGGGCCACGAGGCCCTTGATCTCCTGGTACTTGCGCGGGTGAAGCGTCGCGAACGCGAGATCCTCGAGCTCCCACTTGATCGCGTGGATCCCCAGCCGGTGCGCCAGCGGCGCATATATCTCGATCGTCTCGCGCGCCTTCTCGAGCTGCTTCTGCTTGGGCATCGCCTCGATCGTGCGCATGTTGTGCAGGCGGTCGGCCAGCTTGATCAGGATGACCCGCACGTCGGTGGCCATCGCCACCATCATCTTGCGGTAGTTGTTGGCCTG
>Ga0207927_1000003_pt1 | contig 134008 bp, 136 predicted proteins | sample NGESurdeep072012_2_FD_184456 | JGI IMG/M metagenome (GOLD analysis project Ga0207927, IMG submission 184456) | Arctic peat soil microbial communities from Barrow, Alaska - NGEE Surface sample 210-2 deep-072012 (SPAdes) | ecosystem: Environmental > Terrestrial > Soil > Wetlands > Peat ... | reverse complement strand
GCGTCGTCCTCGCCGAGCTCCTTGCGGATGGAGTCCATCTGCTTGCGCAGGAAGTACTCGCGCTGCTGCTTCTCGGCGCCCTCCTGGACGTCCTCGCGGATGCGCTTGCGCACCTGCATCTCGGCCAGGCTCTCGCGCTGGAGCTTGACGGCGAGCTCGAGGCGCTCGGTCACGTCGAGCGTGCGCAGCAGCTCGACCTTCTGCTCGTAGGAGAGCTGGGGGGAGTAGCCGGCGGAGTCGGCCAGGGCGCCGGGCTCGGCGATGGCGCGCAGGAACGCGGAGATGCGACCGTCGTCGCCGCGCAGCTCGAGGATCTCCTCGACGATGGCGCGGTACTCGCGCTCGAGCTCGCGCGTGCGCTTGTCCACGGGCACCTCGTCGGGGCGCTCGTCGACCTCGACGCGCAGCTCACCGGTGGGCCCGGTCTGAGCGGCGCCGATCAGGGCGCGGTGCTCGCCGGAGATGGCCACGGCGCGGCCTCCGCCGGGGAGGCGGATCTGCTCGGAGACCTCGGCGATGGTGCCGACCTCGAGGAACTCGTTCTCGTGACGGGGAACGAGCACGACGCGCTCGTCATCGCCCACGTCGATCGTGAGGGTGATGCCCATGTTGGGGAAGACGACGGTGTCGTCGAGCGGGATCAGCCGCAGCAGGCGCTTGGGCTGTGAAGGTTGGATGGTGGGCTTCTCTGAGGGTGATGACATAAGTGATCGCTCCATATGAGCTTACGAAAGTGTAGTTAGTATAGCGCGGGGTGGTTGTGTGTGCAAGTACTTCTGGGTCATCCCGCAAATCCGCATTCCAGAGCCATATTTGTCCGAACGGCATCGAGTTTTGGGATGCAATTGCGCGTGGCGCCCGAGCCAGAGCGCCGTCCCGCCGGCCGCGCTGCGGGCTGGTCGAGGCCCGGCGGTCGCGGGCCTGGCGGACGGCGGTGGGACGGCGGGCCGAGCGCGAGTACCGTCGCAGGCGCTCGATAGAACGACGACATGGCGGAGTCGATCGAGCAGCTGAGCTTCGAGATGACAGCGAGCGCGCTGGCCGAGCAGGAGCGGGCGCTGTCCGGGTTGCGGGTGGGTGCCGGAACGATCCTTGGCGCGGCGTCGATCGCGGGTTCGTTCTTGGGTGCGAGGGCGGGGAGCCACACGCTCAGTGCGTGGACCGTCCTGGCGACGATCTCGTATGCGATGTGCTTCGGCAGCGCCATCTGGGTACTGCTTCCGCGAGAGCTTGTCCTTGCCTTTGGCGGGGCCGAGCTCATGGAGGAAGGCGACCGTCGGGGAATAGTCGACGTGACTGAGGCATATCGTGCGGCGGACAATTGGATCGAGCCACGTCTTCGTGCCAATCGACGGAAGCTCGACCGGCTGGCGGACTGGCTCACCGCGAGCTGCGTACTCCTTGCGATCGAGGTGATTCTGTGGACCATCAGCCTTACGGGCTAACCTAGCTTTATGGCAACTGAGGACCCTCAGACTAGAGCGAGACCAAGGCCGGCTCATGGGTTTTCGGAGATCGCGCCACCCGGGTTCGGCATCCCCGAAGGCCGGAGCTTCATTTTGGTCGCGGCCGATCGTGTGGGTCGAGCCCTCCGCCGGGTGCGGAACGCCATCGTGCACCGCTCCAGTCGAGGCACGGATCGAGCCGGCGACCACTCTGGCTGAGCCGAAACCCGACGCCTCTACCCGGGCCCCTCGAAGCTCACCTCGACGTTCTCCTCCTCGACGCGCTCCTCGACCTCGGCGGATGAGGTGAGGGCGCGCTTGTCGGCCTCGAGCAGCGGTTCGGAGAAGAAGCTCCGCGGCCACAGCCGATGCAGGCGCACGACGTTGATCTCGGCGGCGAAGATGGTGAGCTGGGCTCCGAGGTAGAGCCAGGCGAGCAGCCCGAGCACGAGGGCGAAGACGCCGTAGAGCGGCCCGGTGTGCTTGAGCTCGTGATCGATGTAGTAGCCGCCGAGGTGCTGCAGCAGCTGCCAGAGGACGGTGGCCACGATCACTCCGGGGAGAAGGTCCCGCCAGCCGATGTCCACGGCGGTGAGGAGCTTGAAGGCGGTCATGAACAGGGCGAGGTTGAGGACGAAGGCGACGAGGATCCCGGCGATGACGTCCGGGGCGGCGTGGGAGCTCGACCCGACGAAGCCGGCTGCGGTGGTGGAGACGATCGAGAGGGTGCCCAGGATCGCGAGCATCCCGAGGCCGCGCAGATGGGCGAAGAGAAAGTTGGGGCGGTCCTTGAAGGGGACGCTCCAGATGCGGTTGAAGGCGTTCTGGGTGGCGCCGGTGATGCCCATGCCGGCGAGCAGCGAGCCGACCACGCCGATCGCGAGCCCGATGCCGCTGCCGGTGAGGGTTTTGAGTTTCAATTCGCTGCTGATGATCGGGAACTGCCCGAGGGCACCGTCGAGGATGCGCTTCTGCTCGCCAGGATCGCCCTGCAGCACGAAGCCGAGGATGGTGACAAGCACCAGCAGCAGGGGGAAGAGCGATACGAACCCGTAGTAGGCGATCAGGGCTGCGAGCTGCCCGGCCTGGTCGTCGCCGAACTTCTTGACCACGGCCGCGATGAAGCCAACACGCGGCATCTGCTGCTGGCGACGATCGAGCGCGTGGAGGCGGTCGGTGATGCTCATCGGGTCTGGCTGGGGCCGGCTTCAGACAGACACTGGCGAGGGCGCGCGGGCAACTGGGAGGGGGGTGTGAGGCGGGATAGCGGCGACACAGTCATGTGTGTACCCGATACGAGCCGAAAAAACGAGGCGTGGTTGCGGCCGCTCGCGGTGGGACGCGCGGTCGAGATGCCGCTGAGGAGGTTGCGCTCGTAGCCAGAGCGCGTCGTGACCTGCTTCTGCGGGTGCACGCTCGCCGCCTGCGCCGGGAGGATCTCGAAGACTGTTACAGCCAGGCGATCCTCGAGCTCGTGGCTCACACGCGCCGGGGCGGAGTCTTCTCGAGCCGTCGGCATCTGGCCAACATCATCGAGCAGCGCTTCATCTCACGAATCCACGACCGGCGCCGGGCCCTGTCGGGTCGCAGCCCGATGCAGGCGGCGCTCGAGAGCGCGTTGCCGCTGGACGGCGTCGATCGGGACGGCATCCTGATCGTCGATCGCATCGAGGTCGAGCAGCTCGTCATCCTGCGCCAGGAGCTGGAGCTGCTCCACTCGTTGGCGCCCAGGCTCACCCCGGAGCAGCGGCTCGTGCTCGCCTGTCAGGTTTCGCTTCAGATGGACTGCGGTGAATTCTGTCGACTTCACGGCTGGAGCTCCGAGAAGTACCGCAAGGTGGCACAGCGGGCGCGTGGGCGGCTCAGGCTGCTGGTGAATCAGGCGGAAGACGGTGTCCCGGTATTACAGCGAGCGTCGGATCAGCACACAGGGACCGACCTATGATTATTTCACCCCCCACTCATAGGACCGTCCCCTGGGACGCCGGCAGTTGGTCGAACGGACGACTGCGCGGTGAAGCCCAATCGCGCGCAGACGGCCGGGGTCCGGAGTTCTCCCCGCTACGGACCTCGGTCGTCCGCGTGCGCGCATCGAAGGAGAGTGAGTGAGATATCTTCGCCGTGCACCCCGAGAGGTGTACCGGGTATACGACGAGGAGGAGTTTCTGAGAGATGCAGCTCAGGAACTGGCGGCGGGGCGTGGCGCTCGTGGCGGTCTGATCGCTCTCGCGGGCGGAGCGCTGGTGCTGATGGGGGCGGCGTATATCGTCAGTGGACTTCTGGCCTCGGGAAAGAAGCAGCTGCTTCCGGGGAGAGATGCGAGGAGGCGAGCCACCGCTGTTGCAGGCGATCTCAGCGCGAGAGTGACTCGGCCTCGCAACGGAGCAGGCGTAGAACCTGGGTCTGTTCCTCGTCTCGTCGTGGCGAGCGCAGGCCGACGCGCAGAGGCTGGTACCCGCCGGGATCGTGGCGCCGCGGTGCGACACCGTTCTGCTGCTGCGCCAAGGCGACCCTGGCGCGAAGCGATCTCAACTGGCGGCGGAGTCGAGCGCGTGGTTGTCGCTGTCGAACCTCCGGCGCGAGCGGCTCAGCGTCCAGAGTTCGGATTCGAGCGCTGAGATTCACCGTGAACGGCTCGGTTCGGGCGAAGGTGACCATCACTCCACGGGCGCTTTGGCGGATCCGTCTCGCACGCAACCTGCCTCGGTATCTGATCGGCATGGCCTCGCTGATGGGGTTGGCTGCCAGCGCGCGGTTCGCCATCTCCCCGCCGCGGGCCGTCCGCCGGGAGGTTCCGTCGCTCTCGGCGTCACTCCCGGATCGAGCGGCGGAAGGCTACGCGGTGCTCTTTGCGCGACGGTACCTGAGCTGGAATGCGGCGGAGCCCCAGACGAGCACACAGGCGCTTGAAACCGTCGCGAGTGAGGGCATGAACGCGGACGCGGGACTCGGTCTACCCCCGGCCGGGGAGCAGCAGGTGGAGTGGGCTGAAGTGGTGCAGGCCCGCGAGCCGCTCCCGGGAGAGCACGTGTACACGGTGGCGGCGCAGACGGACTCGGCGGGACTGCTGTATCTGAGCGTGGGCGTGACGCGAGCACCCGGTGGCGGGCTCGCGGTAGCCGGTTACCCGGCATTCGTGGGCGCACCGGCTGCCGGTGGCGATCATGCGCTGCCACGCCTTCGAGAAGTGGAAGAACCGGCGCTCGACACCGTGGTCGAGCGCGCGCTTCGCAACTACCTGGGTGACGCGGACGGGGAGCTCGCCTCCGATCTCAGCCCTGGCGCGCGGGTGTCGCTTCCCGCGATGGCCCTCACGCTCGAGGCGGTGCAGCGGGTGGATTGGTCAGCGGACGGGAGCTCGGTGATCGCTGTCGTCCAGGCCGATGACGGACGCGGCGTGCAGTACGTGCTCGCCTACGAAATCGACGTCACCCGTGAGCAGGGCCGCTGGGAGGTGGCCGCGGTGCAGATGAATCCGGATTCATAGAGAGGCCAACGTGGAGGAGAGCAAATGAAGAGATGGAGGCATGGCCGGAGGATCGTCCCCTTGATCGCGAGCGCGGCTCTCGTGGCTGTAGGCGTCGGTGCCGCGCCGATGCCCGCTGCGGCGGCGGTGAGCGGTGGTGGCTCGGGCACGGTGGCTGCGGGTCCGGGTGAAAAGGGAGGCGCGTCGCTCGAATCGGCCGCTGCCAAGGCTGGGGCGACCGGGCGCGCGGTGGCGATGAGCCTGATCGGGCTTGCGTTTGCGGTGGCGGCGACCGTGCTGGCGTTTCGCCGCGACTTCAAGGAGGCGGCCGGCGTCTTCGCGGTTGGGATCGTCTCGGTGCTTCTGGCGACGCCGGCGGGTGTGAATCTCCTGCGTGACACCGTCACCTCGCTGTTCGGCGGGTCGTGATGGAGATCCGCTCCTACAGGCGCGTGTTCGACCTGGAGCGCCGCGTCTACAGCATCGACTCGATGCGGTTGAATCCTGCCGGGGTGCCGGTCAGGGGGATCGTGTACTTCGGGGCGATCCTCACGGTCGCTGTCGTGGTGGCGCGTCTTCCCCTGATCGGCGGGCTCATCCGAGCCCTGCCCTGGTATCTGCGCGAGCTTGCCTTGCCGGGCACCGCTGCGACTGTGCTGAGCGTGCTCCGAATAGAGGGGCGGACCTTTCACCTCGCTGCGGGTGCGCTCCTGCGCTTTTGCGTGGAACCTCGTCAGCTGGCGCGGCTCAGTCGGTGTGAGCCGGTCGGACAGCGCTGGTATCCGGAGGAGATCCTGGTGCTGCCGGATGGCTCGGATGCGAGGATGCGACGGATGCGCTTCACGGGGCCGGGCGCCGTTCGCGTCTCGGTGGAGCACGACCGTGCCGGAAAGGGGCTCCGCCGCACGCCCGCTGGATTGGCCGCAACGAGGTTGCGCGCTGCGCTCGTTCTCAGCCAGCATCCCGGGGGGCGAGCGCTGGATCGAGGCCAGATCATCCTGTTGGGGCCGGGAACACGGATGCTCGTGCGTGCGGGGGTCGGTCGGAGCGGACCTCGGTGAAGGCGCCGATCTCGTTCGTTTACGGCAATTGCGTGTTCGGCCACGGACCCGACGACGGCTGGGCGGCCTTCGTGGTCGATCTTGCCACGTACGCCTGGTTGGGCGTGGAGGGCAAGCGAGCGCGCCTGCTCGAGTGGGTGGGAGCGCTGGAGGCGATCGAAGCCGATGTCCAGATCATTCGTGCGAGCCGTTCGGCCCGGAGGAGCGACAGGCCGGCCGGTGCCGCGGATGAGGGTGGCGAGGGGGAGGTGAGGCAGGGAGAGCAGGGTCGGGCGCGACGCCGCTACGTCGAACAGCAGGCCCGGCGGATGGCGGAGCTGGGTGGCTCCCAGCCGGTTGTGTTCGTGCTGGTCAGCCTGCGAGAGCCCGACCGAGACGTCGCCTCATACCTGTCAAGGGCGGCGGCTCAGCATCCACGAGAGTGGTGGGAGAGCCTGCGGCGAGCAGTCTCGACACGTGACAGGCGGGTGCTGGGCGCCGCCGAGCTCGAGCGGGCGAGAGTCCGTGCAGATCAGGCCCATGCCCGCCTCGCCGACTATCTGCCGGTGCGCCAAGCGCGCGGGGTGGAGCTGCAGTGGCTCGTGCGCAGGGCGTTCTGCAGGGGCCTCGGTGAACCGGAGGTGGACGGTCTGCATGAGCCGCGGGCACTCGTCTTCGAGCGCAACGGCAGCGCGGTGCTCTCACCGCTGGAGGGCGACGTGATGCGTTGGACGGACGGATATGTCGAGGTGATGGGTCGTGTGCTGCGGATTGCATCTGAGCTCGGTACGAGCTGGCAGGCGCAGCTCGTGGTGGGAGCACTGCCCGAGCGGATGCATTTTCCGAGCACCCGGGCGGAGCTGATGTTCGCGGCACCCGAGAGCCTTCCGTTTGGCATCGATCTGTCCCTCAACGCGCGCTTTCTGCCGAACGAGCTCGCGCTGCGAATCGCGCGGCGCCGGATCCAAGACGCCGATCAGATCGTGCGGGCGGAGTCCGACGGCGAGCAGGGCATCTCCGACCTCGGCTACGAGCGCACCCAGGAGGCCAGGGACCTGCTGGCCTATCTGCAGGCATCGAGCAAACCGCCGCTGTTGCGCGCGACGCTCGCGATCGCGGTGAGCGCTGCGGATGAGAGCGAGCTGGAGAGGCGGGTCGAGTTGTGCAGGCGGGCCTACGGCGAGATTCACCTGTATCGCCCGCTGGGTGACCAGCTGCAGCTGTTCCTCCAGCACCTCCCAGCCCAGCGGACGAGGATCGCCGGCTACGACGACACGCTGACCGCTGAGCAGATCGCCGCAATGATGCCGAGCGCAGCGCACGCCGCGGGGTCGAGGAGCGGCTTCTATCTCGGACACACGCTCTCGGGGTCGAGGAGGCCCGTCAGGTTCAACCTGAGAGAGGGCTCGGACAGCAACCGCAATGCGGCGATCCTGAGCCTGGGCGCACTCGGGTCGGGCAAGACGACTCTCGCGCAGAAGCTCAAGTACGAGGGGTTCCTACAGGGGGCTCGGGTGATCGACTGTGACCCCAAGGGCGACCACCGCTTTCACCTGCTCGAGGAGGTGGCTCCATATGCGGAGTGTGTGACGCTGCGTCCCGACCCGGCGCTGCGGGGGATGCTCGACCCCCTGAGGGTCGCACCGGCGCATCTTAGCCAGGATGCTGCAGTCTCGTTCCTGCGCGACCTCCTGCCGGGACGTGCAGAGCCTGCTTGGGAGACAGCGGTGATCGGGGCTGTGGATCGCGTGTGCCGGCGGTCGCGCCGGCCCACGTGCATGGAGGTGGTCTGTGCGCTGAAGGAGGGGGAGGGCGTCGATGCGCAGGTCGGCAAGACCTTGGAGGTCTACGCGCGCTCCGGGCTGACCCAGCTCGGATTCGCAGATCCGGCGGTAAAGCTGCCGCCGGTCGGGCACGCGCAGGTGACCTATCTCCCGATTCGGGATCTGCCTGGTCCCGAGCCGGGGACACGGCGCTCGGAGTACTCGCTGGCCGAGCGGGTGGGGGAGCAGATCGTGCGCCTGATCGCGATGTTCGCGATGCAGCTGATGAGCTCGGAAAGGCATCGTCTCAAGCTGTTCTCCTTCGATGAGGGATGGAGGCTGCTGGGAGATCCCGTCGGCAGGACGCTGCTCGGCTCGCTCCAGCGGATGGGACGCTCAGAGCTCGCCGTGCCGATCATCAGCACCCAGCTCCTCAGCGACGGGCTGATCGGAGAGCGGGAGTCCCTGGAGAACCTCCTGGGCGCGACGTTCGTGTTCGGAATGCGCTCAGAGGCGGAAGCGAGGCGTGCGCTCGCGTTGCTCGGACTCGACCCTGACGACAGGAGGATGAGACAGAGCCTGCTCGACCTCGAGGCCGGCCGCTGCCTGTTTCGCGACCACCGGGGACGCGTGGAGGCGATCCAGGTCGATGTGGTCGTGCCGTCGCTGCTGCGCGCCTTCTCGACGACACCGGCGGGCTGAGTTGGGCGGGGTGCGTGCCTGTCGTCGAGGCGCGCTTCTGACCGCCGCGGTGCTCGTGGGCGGCGCCTTCGTCGCGGTGCCGGCCTCGAGCGCGCGGGCGCGGCCGGGCGCGCGGGCACATACGGGCGCGCCCAGCGCACCGAGCCGTGCGCCACTCGTCTCAGCTGGGGCGGGCGGCTCCGAAGCAGGCGAAGCGGAAGGCGGCTCACCCCAGGGAGAGGTCGATCCACTCGTGAGCAACGGTCTCGGTAGTCCCTCGTGCGCGCGAGTCATCGCGGCAGCCCTCTCCTCGACGGACCGACGGCACTGTGAAAGCTCGGGCTTCGTGGCGTCGGCTGCGCCGACGCCCGACTACGGCATAGACGTGCACATCGACACCGGCGTGCTCGGTGTCGGCTCGATGCTGTCCAGCGCCATCCAGGATGTGGTGGTCGCCCCAATCTGGATGGGGCTCGTATGGGCGGTCCACGCGCTCGTGGTCATGCTCGAGTGGTGCTTCACGATCGATCTGCTCCCAAGTGCGGCAGCCGGCAGCCTGGGCAGGGGCCTGCGTCAGATGGAGAGCGCCCTGACGGCGCCCTGGCTGCCGGTGTCGCTGGCCGTCGCATCGGTCCTCGCCCTGTACCACGGCCTGATCCGTCGCCGCGTCGCTGCCACGATGGGCGAGGCGCTGCTGATGGCCGCGATGATGGTCGGAGGCCTGTGGGTCATCAGCGATCCCACTGGCACCGTGGGAGCTCTGGGTGCATGGGCCAACCAGGTGGCCCTGGGAACGCTGGCGGCCGCGGCACAGGGCGCTCCCTCGCATGCCGAGGCGACCTTCGCCAACAGCCTCGACACGATCTTCGCGTCGGCCATCGACGGCCCGTGGTGCTACCTGGAGTTCGGGAGCGTGGAGTGGTGTCGCGACCCCTCCCGGCTGGAGCCCAAGCTGCGCAACGCGGGTCTCAGGATCGCGGCCGCCGAGCTTGCGCAGGTCGGCTGTACCCCGGGGAGCGTGTCCACGGGCCGGTGCATAGCCGCCGGGAGCGGGCCGGCCCGGACGCTCGCTCGCAGCGCCCAGTTGCTCCGCGAAGCTCAGAGCAACGGAGCGATCTTCCTGGCGCTACCGCCCAACGGGCCTGAGCGAAACTCGATCAACGAAAGCTCTTCGCTGCTGCGCACGATGTGCCAGAGCAGCGAAGCCACCAACTGCGACGGTCCGGACGCCGCACAGGCCCAGTTCCGGACGGGCGCACAGACCCCGGCGCGGCTGGGTGGGCTGCTGCTGATTGCGGCAGGGATGCTGGGGATGCTGCTGCTGCTGGGGTTCATCGTCCTGCGGCTGCTCGCGGCATCCCTGTTCAGCCTGCTCTATCTGTTGTGCGCCCCGGCGATGGTCCTGGCTCCCGCGTTTGGGGAGGGTGGGCGGGCGGTGTTTCGCAAGTGGGGTCTTCAGCTGCTCGGGACGGTGGTCTCGAAGCTGCTCTTCTCGTTTCTGCTCGGCGCCGTGCTCGCTGTGATCGGGGTGATCGCGAGCCTCACCGCGCTCGGGTGGTGGACGCAATGGCTGCTCATGTCAGCGCTCTGGTGGGGTGCCTACGCTCGTCGCCACCAGGCACTCGGCGTGGCTGCGGGGGCGATCGGACGCGAGCACGTCGAACGCTCCTCGATCGGACGGCGGATGGGCAGCACGCTCGGCGCGCGCGGGCGCGACGCGGTGGAGCGCTGGAACGAGCGCAGGCGCGAGAGAAAGCGGAGGCCGCCGGAGGTTGAATGGCCGCCCTCACGTCCGAGGCCCGATTCAGGCGGTGGTTCGAGTGGGGGAGGAGCGCCGCCCGAGACCGGTCCGACCTCCGATGGTCCCTCTTCGGGTCCTGTCGCCGACCCGTCTGGGGCCGAGCAGCACCCTGAGTCCCACATCCAGCTCGGGCGGGTCCACAGGGAGCGCGAACGAGCAGAGGCCGCCGGCGATAAGCGTCGTGCTGCCGAACTGCAGGCGCGTGGGCGCCGCATCGAAGCCGAGATCGAGCAGGGCGAGGAGAGGACAGCTGCTCTGCGCGAGCCCGCCGAGGGCAGGCTGCCGGTCGATGAGGGTCAGCCCCGCTCCGGTCCCGGCCATCCGATGCGGACGCCGCAGGCTGCCGGTCCAGCGCCGGTGCGGGCCGCTCACGAGCGCCACTCGGCCCTGAAGGAGACCCGGGACTACGCGGCGCTCGCCGTGCTCGCGGGATACACCCGGACCCAGTACGAGCAGCTGGACCCCAGCAAGCGGCGCGAGGCGCGACAGGCGATCGACCGCGAACTCGCGGCGCGCAGGGATCAGACGGTGCGACCGGCGGGTGCCGGCGATCGAGCGACGGAGGGCGGGACGCGCCCGGCCAGCGACGCCGATGCGTCCCAGGCGTCGCAGCCGCCACCTGAGCTGCCTCGCAGGGGCAGAGCACCGGAATCCAGTGTCATGCGCGACGCGCGCGAGGTCGAGGCGGGACGCAAACGCCAGCTTGGGCCGGGCCGCGCGTGAACCGAGGCGGCGCTCGTGTGCGGATGGAGGGTGGCTTCTGAGCGCCGAACACGGCCTGAATGCCGGCGGCGGCCGGTTTCCGCGAGCGAGCGCTCTCGCCGGCTTGATCGCGCTGACGATGGCTGGCCTGATGGGCCTCGCGGTGATCGGGGCGCTCGGTGGCATGTCGCTGGGTATGGGCAACGCCGAACGGCTTGGACAGGGCTACGAAGCGTCGGCACAGGCGCTGAGCGATATCCCGCCCACATACCTGCGTCTGTATCGACAGGCGGCCGCGCGTTACCGACTGGATTGGACGATTCTCGCGGGCATCGGCAAGGTCGAGTGCGATCACGGTCGCGACCCTGATCCCGCATGTACCCAAGATGGCGCAGTCAACTCGGCCGGGGCGGGCGGTCCGATGCAGTTCATCGCCTCCACATGGCAGCTCTACGGCGTGGACGGCGACGGCGACGGCAGGGTCGATCGCTGGGACCCGGCGGATGCGATCTACTCGGCTGCCAACTACCTGCACGCGTCCGGAGCGCCCCAGGACTACGGCCGTGCGATCCTCGCCTACAACCATGCCGGCTGGTATGTGGCAGAGGTCGAGCAGTGGGCGCGCAGGTACCGCGGCGCCTCCGCAGGGCCGGCGTCGGCGGGCGGGGAGGGAGTGCTCACGGGCGTGTGGGGCGCGGACGTGGGCCTGGCGGGTCAAAGCCCGAACCCGGTGCGGTTCATCGGAGGAGAGCGTGCCGGGCTCGTGCCCGGAGACGGTCACCTCGCGCTCGTCCCCGCAGGCGTGCCGGCGACCGTCCAGGCGATGGTGGTCGCGGGGAACGAGCTGCAGGACCTTCCCTACGGCCCGGGCGGCCATCCCGACCCGCGAGGAGCCACGCAGGAGGACTGCTCGAGCACGATGGAGTAATTTTTCGATATACTCTATGGTATGGCTACCAAACGCAAGACATTCGACGGGTACGTCCGGGTCAGCCGCGTGGGCGGGCGCAGCGGACCGTCATTCCAGTCACCGGAGACACAGCGCGACCAGATCGAGACGTGGGGGAAACTGCGAGGCGTCGATGTCACGTGCTTCGACCCCGAGCTTGATGAAACGGGTGGCAAGCTCGATCGGCCGATCCTCAACACGATCATCGAGCGAATCAAGACAGGCCAGACGGACGGGATCGTGGTGGCAAAACTCGACCGGCTCAGCCGTGCGGGGGTCGCGGACGCGCTTCGGCTGTGCGAAGAGATCTACGAGGCCGGAGGCGCGGTCGCGGCCGTGGACGAGGGGATCGACCCAATGACGACGGTCGGCAAGTTCGTGCGGACGCTGCTGCTGGCCCTCGCGGAGATGGAGCGGGACCGCATCAAAGAGAACTGGGAAGGTGCTCGGAGCAGGGCGGTCGGGCGCAAAGCCTTCTGCGGCCCGACGCCGCTCGGGTACCGCAAGGTCGCCGGAGGCGGACTGGAGCCGGACCCGATGGATGCGCCGCTCGTCAAAGAGGCATTCGAGATCAGCGGCAGGGACGGGATCGTCGCGGCCAAACGGTTCTTTGAACAGAAGTGGCCTGAGCGCACGTGGACGCGACCGACGATCCGGCGCTTCTTCGAGAGCAAGGTCTACCTCGGACACATCATCCACGGTGACCTGCACAACATGAACGCGCACGAGCCGATCGTGGACGAGTTCACGCACGAACTCGCGCAGCACCCGGAGAAGATGTGGACGCGCCAGCCGGACGGGACGTTCCCGCTCAGCGGCATCGCTACCTGCGCGGCGTGCGGTGGTCCGCTGCGGGGGCAGACCACGGGCAGGCCGGGCAAGCCGTACCGTCGCTACCACTGCACGAACTCGAAATGCAACGAACGTCCGCACGTCCCAGCCGGTCCACTGGAGGCGTTCGCGCTGGAGAGGGTCCGCAAGGGCGCGAAGGTCAAGCCGCTGACCGGCGACGAGATCATCCAGTTCACGGGCGCGATTTTCCGGGCCAGCGGCGCGCTGGAAGAGTGGGCAGCAGACACGGAGCTTGCAGAGTCGATCGGTGCGGACGCATACCGGGCCGGGCTGGACGCACGGAAGCAGAAGCTCGATGAGGCACGGGAGGCGTTCGAGCACGAACGCGAGCGCCGCCGTGACCTACCGGACTTCGATGATCCCACGCTCGAAGACATGCGTCCGATCTTCGAGGCCACGGTCGCCGACCTGAAGGTCAAGCGGGCGACCAAGGGCGTCCCCGTCGAGAAGCGGTCTACGCTGCGACTGCAACGGGCGGCATAGCTGACTGCCAAGCTGCGCGGTTGACCAGCGCGACGAGCGCAGGGTCCAAGTACCACTCCGTCCAGCCGCCGTGCTTCATCTCGTATGGCAGTTCGGCTTTCTCGAAGCGCTGCCAGAACTCGACCTCAAGGTCCAGTGGCACGACGAGCACGATCTCGATGGGCCACGGGACCGCTTTACGGATGCCAAGCACCCGCCGCCGTGGACAACCCGACAGGCCGACCTTCATCGGGTGCTCGGGATCGCGGTCCCACAGCACGTAGGTTCCCCACTCGTTCGGATCGCCTGACCCGAAGAGGTCGATCATGCTGCGCAGGTAGTCCACCTACGATCAATAGCCCGCCGCCTACATCGCCCTCGCGCGCCAGACGCCCGTAGCTGCCTAGTTGATCGACCAACGGCGCGGATCGCCGTGACGTGGATCGACGGCTCCGAGCCGGTCATCTAACAGGCCCAAATTGCTCGTGCAGTTGGATCGGGCTATCATCACCCACATGGCTGCATCCGAGGAACCATTTCAGTGGAGCGAGGCGACGATCGACCCGACGCCATCGGGCTACGTGCTCACTGTGCCCATGAACCTCGATGAGAGGGCCACGAAGCTCTTGGAGGCAGCGCTGCCTCAGCTCACTCTCGCGGACCGTGAGTACGAGCTGTATCCACAAACCCGTCGGGACGCGTCCAGTATCGAACCTGGGAAGCTGCGGATCTCCACGTCGGAGTTCTTTGACGTGGCCCCCGAACAGTTGAAGATGCTGGTCCACAATGCTGCGAACAAAGCACGCAAAGAGAGTTCCGAGGCGCAGATGGAGGATGACCGAAAAATCGCGGCCTACCTCGACAGGCTCCATAGCCGCTGAGCGGGCGCGCCCCCGGCCAAATAGCCGCGCTCGCGCCGCGCGGCTGGTCGCTGCCTGATTGACCACGCTCGGCATCTGGTCCTTGCGAGATGCGGCGAGAGCACGTGCTGGCTAGATGCTAGGAGGCTTCATCCAGGCGAGCGAGACGTGCAAGGAGCTTCTCGTGATCGGCGTCGGTCCGGGGTCGTGGTCGCCGCGTGGCTCCCATCTCGTGACCATGAAGCGCGAAGGCCGTGTTTATGCCGTAGCCGCGCAGTTCGCCTGCTACGAGGTCATCCTTGTTTCCCCGAATTGCTGCCTCCACCCGCACGACAGTGCCCGGGTCCGCCCGGCCCTCACGGATGTACGCGGCCAGCGAGGTCAGGGCCTCAGCGGACCACGTGTAGCGGTGGTCTTGTGGCTGTTCGTCGGCCTTGGCCGCCCGTTCGTTCGCCCGCTCCTGTACGTACTCCGCCATCATTGCCGTTGCGAAGTGTATCCGTGGCCGCTGATGCGGCGGCCGGGATACCGTCTCTGTAGTCGGTTTCCTCATCCATTCTCCGGGCCAACAGGGCGTCGCGCAAGCGGCGCCCGTGCTCGTTTTCGGGGACGACGGGATACAATCCTATCGAGAATGTTTGAGAGGACACCGACATGGCGAGCGACGAACTAGCGATCCGCGAAGGCGAACGCCTGCGGAGGGCCACGCAGGACAGCCCGGCCGCGGATGCCGAAGTGCTTCGCATCGAGGCGGCGGACGACGAGCCGCGCTTCTACACCGACACCGGCAATGCGCTGCGCCTGGCTGACCAGCGCGACGAGCGCCTGCTGCACTCGAACGCGCTCGGGTGGCTCGTGTGGGACGGAACCGTATGGCGCGAGGATGACGCGGGGCGCGTGGTCGAGATGGCCAAGAAGACGGCCGACTCGATACGCGAAGGCGTCGAGGCCGTCGAAGACGCGGCCGAGGTCTCGTTCTGGGTGGGCTACCAGACACGGCTCGATCAGGGCGAGGAGCCGTGGACGACCGAGCGGCTTGCTGATGCCGTGGTGATTGCGCGTCGGAAGGCCAGGGAGCATGTGGACAAGTTCGCGCACAGCAGCGAATCCGCGAGCAAGATCAAGGCGATGGTGTCCCTTGCGCAGAGCGATCCGCGACTCACGGTCACGCCGGACGAGCTCGATGCCATCGACAACGCGCTGAACGTCCAGAACGGCGTCCTCGACCTCGATGCCGGAACGTTCGTGCCGCACAGCCCGATCTTCAAGCTCACGAAGCTGGCGAACGCGAAGTTTGACCCGGACGCGAAGTGTCCGAAATGGGAGCAGACAGTCGAGATGTTCCTACCGAACCAGGAGGTCCGCGAGTGGGTCCAGATGGCGATGGGCTTCTCGATGCTGGGTCGTCACTCCGAGCTGATGTTCATCGGCTGGGGATCTGGAGCCAACGGTAAGAGCACGATCTGGGACGCCGTCCGCTACACGCTCGGGGACTACGCCTGCGAAGCGCCCTCGGACCTTCTGACAGAGCGGGAGATCAGCCCTGCGTCGGAATCGGCGCGCGCCAGCCTTCGAGGTAGGCGCTTCGTCACGGCCATCGAGACGGGACGGCGCAAGAACATGGCCGAGGTGCTGATGAAGCAGCTCACCGGGGAGTCGGAGATCCCGGCGCGGAAAATGCGGCAGGACCACTTCACGTTCCACAACCAGACGGCCGTTTGGCTGGCGACGAACCACAAGCCTGTGCTGCAAGGATCGGACGACGCGATCTGGCGGCGCATCAGGCTGATTCCGTTCACCGTCAAACTGGACCCCCGGACCAACGGGGCAGCAAAGCGTCCGTCGAGCGCGAACTCCACGCGGAGGCGGACGGAATCCTGCTGTGGCTGATAGAGGGTCTGCACCGATACCGCGAGAAAGGTTCGCTCGCACCGGAGCCCGCGGTCGTGATGGATGCAACGGACGAGTACCGGGACGAAATGGACTCGCTCACGGAATGGCTGCGGGACTGCTGTGAGGTCGGTCCGAACGAGTGGGTACCGGTGGCGGAGCTTCGGCGCTCCTACGAGCAGCACTGCAAGGACAACGGGCGGTTCCCGCTGGGCGCGCGGAACTTCAACACGGAGCTGCGGTCGCTCGGATGCGAGGACGCTTCGACGCGGCTCGCCGGGATGAAAGTGAAGACTTGGAGGGGAATCTCGCTTAGTGGAACCACAGTGGAACCACAGTGGAACGACAACGGCGGTGGCGAGGATGCCTAAGAAACCTATACGGAGCCTAGCTTCTAACCGTCTGTGGAACGACTGGAACGACTGGAACGACAATTTCGTAGTTACGCATGTAAGGGAAACCGTGCAAAACGGGCTAGATGCGTTGGTGGCTTACAGTGGCTGGAACCGGTTCCAGTCGTTCCATCGTTCCATCGTTCCATGCGGAATCGAGGCGGCATGAGGAAGGGCGAACGGGTGAGCGAGGCCCATAAGCGGGCCATCAGCGCGGGCATGAAGGAGCGATGGGCGCCGCTCAACGAGCAACGGCGCGCACAGGATCTGGACATGCTCCGTGCGCTCGGCCAGACGAAATCCTGGGAGTTCGCCGAGCACATGGGCTACAGCGAGCAGATCGGGAAGAACCGGCTGCGTGCGCTCTACGAAGCCGGGCTGGCGGACCGGTGCAGGGAGCGCGGGCAGATCGGGTGGACCTATGAAGCGAAGGGGAGCTGACGCATGACCGAATCCTCACATAGACGATCGGAGAAGATGACAAAGATCATCGGCCGTCTGCGCGACAGGCGGCAGACGGAGCGGGGCGACTTCCTGCGGCCCCGGCGTGTGCCGCATGACGTGTGGAAGCGCGCGTGCAAGGCATACGGCGTCCGGGGCGCGATAGAACGGTTCGACGCGGGGTTGATGTGAGCCCGACGACCTACGCGGCGAAGCAGGCGACCTTCGATGAGGAACGCGCCGCCGCGAGGCTGCGGAACGCGGCAGCACGGAAGCGCGCCGGGGCGGACGGGCGCATCGCCCGCGAACGTCGCACGGGCAGGGCCACGATCACGTGGCTGCCGGTGCCCGTGTCACCCGGATCGCGGACGCTCGTACACGGTGTGGCATCGGATGCGAGCGGCGCGACGAAGGAGAGGTATCTGTGACCTCGCTCGAAAGGTACGTGCGCAGGGTCGCGAACGAGATGCACATGAAGGATTGGGAGATCGTGCTTCGGGACGAACCGTGGAAGGGACACGAGGAGATGGATGCAACGTCTCATGTTCCGTGGTCGTATGCACAATATGGGGAACTGTGGTTCAACCCGAAGTCGTGGGAGAAGGCGTCACTGAAGCAACGTCGGTTGCTGGTCGTCCACGAGCTGCTGCACATAGTGATTTGGCTCGCCATCAGCGGCGACGACATCACGGCATTGGAGCTTGTCATCGAAAGGCTGACACGGATCGTCATGCCCACGATCCCACTTCCGCCCAAGGCGGCGAAGCCGTGAGCGTCCGCCGCGTGGCGATAGACGATCGCCGCCCGACGCAGCCGGCCAAGCCGTGCGTGTACTCCTGTGCGGGATGCGAGGGGACGGGTGACGGATCCTCGAGCATGCCGCCGCTCGGGTGGCTGTACGTGTACGAGGTGACGGACGGCAGGAAGCTGCACGGGTACTTCTGCTGCCGGCCCTGCATCGGGGACTGGGCCTGATGGCATCTGTGACGCCCCTTGCAGGTCCGCGTGTGCAGGTGCTGACGTTCTGCGCTGAGGACGACTGCGTCAACGAAGTGGTGAGCGGCAGGTGTGATGAGCACAAGCGGGAGGTGAAGCGTCCTGCGGGTCAGTACGACCGGCACTGGCGGATACGTCGCGCCGCGTACCTCAAGAAGCATCCCGTGTGCGAGAAAGCGGGCTGTGGCGAGGCGTCGGTGGACGTCCACCACGTACACGGTGAAGGTCCGGCGGGTGGCAACAGGGATGAGGACCTCGAAGCGCTGTGCAAGTCGCACCACAGTCGCATCACGGCTTCCGCCAGGTGGTCGAAGCGAGACCGACCGGTCACGGGCGAGCGTGGACGTACGGGTGGGAGGAGCACGTGATGGAGACGATGAGTCGGCGGCAGGGAGGGCAGGGGACTGCATTGCACGCCGACATAGAGCGCATCAGCAGGGCTAAGAATCCCGATGCGGTTTGGGAACCGCTTTCCAATCGTCATCTAGCCCGACGTCGCCTGGGAACTGCCGAACAGCCCGTCGATGCGCCGGGAGCCACGGAGAGGGAGGATCTGCATGGGCTCACGTGACTCAGAGCGCATGCGCAGGACGCGGCTGTGGGCCACGTGGAAGGCGGAGCCGGCCGCGCAGCGTTGGTCGCCCTCGCAGGAAAGCCAGGCCAAGCGGCTGCTCGACCTGGCCATCGCCATGGAGGGCGTCGCAAGCGTGCGCGAACGGCGGCTGCTGTACCGCGAGCTGCGGACCGGCGAAGCGAAGCTCGGACTGGGCAAGCCAGTCCCGGACGAGGAGGAGCCCGAGGAGCGCCCGCTGCCGCGAGAGGTACCTCTTCGCGTGCCGGACCTCTCGCTGATCGACGTCCTCCCTAAGCAGGCAGAGGTCTACCCGTCGCTCGGCCCCCTGCTGGTGCAGTGGGTGGAGGCGAACCTCGTGTTCGGGCCGGGGAACCTCCGTGACGACCCGGCGCGCATCAGCGACGAGACCCTCGCGTGGTGGACCTACTGCTACCAGATCTTCCCGAAGGGCCACGAGTACGAGGGCCAGTGGGTGCACCGCGAGCGCGCGCAGTGCCTACGCAAGGGGAGCGCCAAGACGGAGGGGCTGGCGTGGCAGATCGTCGCGCACATGCACCCCGGAGCGCCGGCCATCTTCGGCGGGTGGGATGACGGCGGATCGCCGCGGGGGCAGCCCGTCACCGATCCGCGTGTGTTCATCCTCACCACCACGGAGCACCAGGCATCGAGCACGTTGTATGCGGCGGTGCTCGCGATCATCAAGGGCAGCCCGACGATCCGTGACGACTTCAGGATCACCGACGCGTGGCTGATGCGGGAGGACGGGTCGGGCCTGTGTGAACCCGTCACCGGCAGCCCGAACGCACGCGACGGCGCGCTGACGACCATGAACGTCTTCGACGAAACGCACCGCATGACCGGGCGTGTGTCGGAGACGCGCGACGTGATGCAGGCCAACCTCCCGAAGCGTGGCGGCGTCTCCAACTCGGCGACGACAGCGTGGGAGCCCGGGCAGGACAGCATCGCGGAATCGGACGACCGCAGGGCGCGCGAGGACGGCACGCTGCTCTACTGGCACCGAGGCGCGAAGGACGGCTACGACCTCACGAAGGAGGAGGACGTCATCGCTGCCGCCCGCGAAGCAAGTGGCGAGGAGGTGTGGGCGTGGACGAGTGAACGGGCGGTGCTCCAGGAATGGGAGGCGCACAAGCGCGACCTTCAGTACTGGGAGCGCGTCTGGCTGAACAGGTCCGTGTCGTCCTCCACACAGGCGATGCCGATGCGGATGATCCTTGAGGCGAGGAAACCGAGAGAGCTCAAGCGGGGTCAGGCCGCTTCCTACTCACTCTCAGGAGCGAGTAGGCCGAAGATCGTGGTCGGGTTCGACGGCTCGATGGTGAGGGACCACACGGCCATGATCGGGGAGACGGTGGACGGCGATCCGTACCAGTTCGTCATCGGGATATGGAAGCCGGAAGGCGAGCCGATCGACGTGGCGCTCGTTGACGAAGCGCTGCGCGATGCCATCCGCACGTACGACGTCAAGATGTTCCTTGGCGACCCGTCCGGGTGGGCGGACCAGTTTGCTGTGTGGGCGGGTGACAGGCGGATCGGAAAGATCGTCAAAGCATTCAAGAAGGACACGGGGACCCCGTCCGCACTCCTCAACTACATCGTCACATGGGAGAGCGGCGCGCTCACGTATGACGGCAACGAGACGTTCACTGGTGAACTCTCGAACGCCCGCAGGAAGGCGCTGCCTGGCAACTTCCCGGACGGCACGGAACGATTCACCATCCAGAAGGGCAGCGACCGCACGCGGAAGATCGACGGATGCATGGCCGGGCTGATCGCACACGAGGCCAGGCGTCTCGTCATCGCGAAAGGCGCCGGCAAGCAGAGCGGTTCACAGGTGTATTCACGGTGACTTTCATAGGTGATGCGGCCACCGGGATACATTCACCGAAGGTGAAAGAAACACACAGAGAGGCCGCATGACACCAGTTTTGACAGAGCAGCAATGGCAGGACCAGATCGACGCGGAGCAGGTCGCGCACGCGAGGCGCAAGCCGTGGCCGGACCCGGCGAAGGTCCGTCGGGTCCGCATCGACGACCACACCCTTCCGCAGCACATGGCACACGCAGCAAACCGTGACCGCGAACGCGAAGGAGACACAGAGAATGTCTGACGACAGCGCAGCACGCAGAGACGCATGGCGGGACGCACAGTCCGCCACGACGGTGACGGGCGACCGGGTACACGATCGCGTGCCGCCCAAGGCGCACGAGGGCGAGGACATCCACCTGCCGGACACGGCACAGGTCCCGACGCCGCACGGAGGGCGCAACACGCTCACCCGAGCCGACGGCCAGTTCGCCGACCCCGTGGACGAGCCCGTGGGTCCGTACCACGATGCCGACTCGGAGGCGCATCGCGAGGCGTATGCAACGCATCCGCAGTACCGGCTCCAGACGCAGGGCGTTGTCCGTGACAAAAGGCTTTCCGAGGTAGTGGCCGAGGAAGCCGCAGTAGCCGAGGCCGACCTCGCCACGACAGACAGCGTGTTCACACCTACCACCGAGGAGGCCGACGTCCTCGCGGCCGTCATCACGGCCACCGACGCACCCGAGGAGGCCGCATGACCGATTCGCGAATCACCATCACCATCAGCGGAAGCAAGGGCAAGAACTACGACGCGAAGCAGATGCGTGAAGTGCTGAACGCCCTCGGCGTCGAGGAGCCCACCATCACCGAAGAGATCGCTGATGTCACAGAGACCGAGGAGGCCGCATGACCGACCCGGTGACCAACCCCAGCCCGAGCAGCAAGGTGCCCGCCTACCCCGAGCACGGCCCGGACGGGAGCCCGTGACAAAGCAGTTCGTCAGGCGCGCCGGACGGAGAGGTCAGTGAGCGTCCTCGCTCTCACAGCGGTGGTCGCCGCCCTGTCCTTCGGACCCGCGCAGTCACATCGAGCGACGGTCTTCAGCGGCCCGTGCGACGGGCAGGGCGTCGTCATGGCTGACGGGACCCGGATCGACGGCGCGGGCAACCTGTGGCACAACGGGCACCGCGTCTCTGACGATGCGCTGGCCTCCACGTTCCTGCCTCTCGGTACGCACGTGCGCTTCACACGGCGCGTGTTCGGGTCGCGGGACTGGACGGTGCGTGACAGTGGTGGTGCCTTCGACCTGTACCGGCCCAACTGCAACTGGACGGGCTGGCCGGGACTGACGAACCCGACTCTCACGTTCACGGTGTCCCGATGAGCGCCGGAGCGATCGTGAACATCACCCTCCCGGGCGATCCCCGGAAGAACAACGACCGCTGGCTGCGTGGTGTGTGCGAGGACGCACGCGTCGACACGATTAGGAAGCTCGCGACGCAGATGATGAGCAAGCCTGCTGACTTCCAGATCGACGACAAGCACAAGCGGCAGTCGTGGAGCGCGAAGCAGAGAACGCTATCCGTCGTCAAAGGCGACGAGGATGTGGTTCCCGGGCGGGAAGTGGATGCCAAGGTCGAGGAGTCGATGGCAGCAGCTTGACCGAGGTCAACCCGACTTCGAGGTAGAGGCCACCCCTGGCCTACACAAAAGGAGGAAGCACATGACGGACCTACAGGACACAGAGGCAAGGCTCCAGGCAGCGAACGACAGCACATACGCTGAGCTGCGAAAGCTGCGGGGTGAAATCGACACCGTGACGACTGATGACGTGGCGGCCTACGCCGAGGCGCTTGCAGAGGGCAGCGCACTTCCGAAGCCGCGGGCGACGAAGCTGAAGGAGCGTGTGAAGGACCTGGAGCTGCGCGTCATCCCCGCGATCGATGAGGCCATGTGGGCCTTTGCGTGTCGTGCACGCGACGAGCTGCGCAGGCATGTACCGCTCGGACCCGAGCAGCAGGCACGGTGGGACGAATTGGATCACCGCCTGTCCGGCCTGGAGGACAAGAAGCACGAACTGACCGGGAGGCGGATTCACCTGCTGCGCGCGGAGGGGCAGCGAAGCGGACTCGTGCTCGGCCCGGAGAAGCAGTCACAGCTTGCGGAGCTTGAAACGGAGCTTGCGGGGCTGACGAACCACGAGCAGGACGCGATCCTCCGCGAGCAGCTCGACGCTGATCGCGACCTGGGCAACCGCTACGAGAATCAGCTCAAAAGGTGGCAGCCACCGGACACGAACCGCCGCGACCAGCCAACGATTCCGCAGCACATGCAGAAACGCCCGAAGTCGATCCTCGCGTGGGTCGAGAACGGGGTCGCGCTCATGGAGCGAGAGCTCGATGCGGAGTTTGTCCGGCACAAGAAGACCGAGCGCCAGAGGGCAGCAGCGCGAGCGGTGGGCCTCGCTCAGACCGCGTACAACAAGGAGCAGCAGGCCAAGCTCGCGGAGGAAGAGTCACACATGACGCAGCAGGCGCTCAATGACCGGTCTCTGGCGCGGGCCAGGAACGGCAACCCCCCGTGGCCCGAGTTCAACCGCTACCTGTGGCTACGTGACCACAACCTTCTCGATGATTACGGCTACGTGCAGCGCGGCGCGGTCGTGCAGGTGAAGGGCGGCAACGAGCGGCGGATCGAGCAGGAGACGCCCCGCAAAGACATGATGTCCCCGGCACCAACCACGGAGCCAGCACTGACAGCGACGGAGGCATAAGCAATGGCACGTAATCAGAAGCAGCGCACGGGCCACGAGATCGACCTCATGACACCGGGTGTTGACATGAACACGGCAATGCGCGATGGACTGCGCAACAGTCCGCTTCGGCAGCGGCAGGGCCAGAAGCTCGGCCGTATCTTCGGAGACAGGGCGCGCCCCGCGGATCCGGTGATGGAGAAGGCCAGGCAGGAGGCCGTCGAGGCACGCCGCCTGGCTGACGAGGCGAGGGCGAAGGTCTGATGAACAGCTTGCCCGGCTTCGTCGTAGTTGACCGGGCAGACGGGAGCGGCGGAGGATTGGTCTCCGTCCCGCCGCTCCCACAATCTTCAGCCGCCCGTGGGACGGCTGGATGACCCAGGCGCGGTCCACGCGCCGGTCAGCGGCCTCCCGGGTACCCGCCATTGCCCGGGAGGCCGTCCCTGTCTTCACCGCACGTAGGCCACGTGCAGCCGGCGTAGTCCTGGTGGCACGCCGGAAGTGAGGCGCCGAGAGGCGGGGTGATTCACTCACCTCCTACCCGCCGTGCGTGGCGCCGGTTGAGCCTGTAGGAAGGCTCCCGGCGTCACCCTCGCCGTAAGCGGCTCTCGACATCGAGAGCCCGCATCTCACCGGTCAGAGCTTTCGCGTGACGGAATAGCCGTCTGTGTGACGCGCGGCGAGAGATGACGATTTTGACGAATGTGTGAATTCCTATTGACATCAGGTACCTGGCTGTCGATTATCTGGCTACGACAACTGTCAGCATCCGAGAAAGGAACCACCATGTCAAACGTAGTCGTCAAGCAGGGCAGCCCAAGCAAGAGCGGCGAGGTCGTGGACACAACCAAGGCGAAGGTCGTGCCGGCGTCCCCCGAGGTCAAGACGGAGGCCGCTGCACGTGAGGTCGCCACACAGAAGAAAGCGACGCAGGCGAAGGTCGGCGCAGCCGCCAAGAAGATGACCCACCCGGCCCGCGCGAAGGACGAAGCTGTGAAAGCCGTGACAGGCAAGGCAAAACCGGCTGCGAAGAAACCGGCCGCGAAGGGCCGCGTTGACCGTCTAACGACCACGTGGACCGGCAAGGACAAGCGCGACGTGCAGGTCAAAGACACGGTGAAGCTGGCTGACGGAACCGTCGTTACCTGCGTGGGACGGTGGACGAAGAAGACCAAAGACGGCAACGTCCCCTTCATTACCGGCACCACGAAGGACGGCACGCGCAAGAACAGCCCGGCTGCTGAGGTCACGCACGTCAAGAAGTGAAACGCCCAGCAGCACCACGCGAGCGTCGGGCAACCGGCGCTCGTGTTGTCTGTACGGAATGAGCAGGCTCTCGCCGCCGGAGAGCAACTTTCATACTCGCACTAGTGGTATCTAGCACGCCGCGAATCTGGGTGGCTCAAATGACGATTACACACGGCTCCGGAGGAAGTAACAGTTCCCGTGTGTTGTTGATTCGATTTGTACTAGCTCGGGCGGCGTTCGGCTAGTTCACTGACCTTGCGTCGTCCGGGCTCTCAGTGAACCCTTCAGTGAACGGGAGATACCTCATGAATATCATGAAGCAGGCTGGAACTGACCTCGCTGGCAGCATCAACTTGACCCTAGGCTGGCGCGCGGCAGACCCGGAGTTCGACCTGTCGTGTATGCGCTACACGGGCGGCGTCGTGCTCAGCTCGCGTGGTGCGCAGGAGGTCATGCGGTTGCTGGGACGGATGGAGGTTGTCGAAGATGTCATGTGTGAGACGGCTCCGTTGGCCATCGCGGTCGGTCTAGCGTTTCGCTATCGGGATGAACTGCTGCGTCTGCGCGAGGGCTCGCCGTATGACCGTACGGGAGCGGCCTTGCTCCGCGCGGATCTTGACCAGTTCATGGCATTGAAGACGTTCGTCCTACCCGTGAGCCTCTGATGCTGGCATTTGTGCTTGTCGCGGGCGTGATCGTCGCCTGCTTCGTGTGGGAAATCCGGCACCGCTGACCCCGGCCCGGGAAGCAGCCCGGCCACAGGCCGCCGTCGCCTCTTTGTCCGGCGGCGGTCTGTGAGCGGGACCTTCCTGCGGAAAGGAACTGGACAAATGAAATCGCTGCCAGACGAAGTACGCGCTGCGCTGAAGGATGCGGGGCTGTCTGATGACGAGGTGCTTCTCAAGACGGGCGACGAACTGCGTGAGGCGATCGGCAGCCGGTTCACTTATGAGCTGGCCGTCGCGCTTGCAGGGCAGCGGCTCGCATTCGCGCGCTGGCCGGGTCGCCCAGCAAAACTGCCGCAGGATGACCTCATAGAGCGGAACCTCGACATCTTGAAGCTGCGGCTGATCGACAAGATGAGCTTCGCGGCCATCGGACGCGAGGTCGGACTGACAGGCACCCGCGTCTCGGAGCTGCTGCGGATCTACTTCGGCGTGGACAAGAGGCCGGGACCGGCCGCCAAGGAACTGACAATCCCGGCCGCATCGCTGCCCGTCGTCCGCGAGGCCCTTCGGATGGAGCTGCTGTCTGCCGTGGAAGACCTGCGTGCGTGCCTGACGACGGGCGGTCCGGTCGAGTTCGGTCGCTTCGACAAGGTCCGCGAGCTGCTGAGGTTCGACATCAGGTGGGAGCCGCGCGAGCCAGAGGCCGATGTCGATGTCTACCTCGGCCGCAAGCGTGGGTCGATACTCACGGACGCGCTACGCCGCCAGCTCGATACGGAGCGCCATTTGGCAGACACGCCCGCGCGGGGTCAGCGCATCATCGCCGAGGCGAATGCGGCGACCATCGAGCGGCTGCTGGCGGCGATCACGCAATGAAAAGGGCTTGGCGCGAGTCGCTTCAGCACACATGGCATAGGAGGGCGCGCCGCTGTGTCTCGGCGACCGGCCTCTCCTCTACGCTCGATCACCTATGGCATCGTTGCTGCAACAGAGTACGCCTGCATCCAGCCGATACCGCTGGCAGGGCACGCGGGCGGCGTTCGTGGACCTCATCAGGTCCGTCGAAAGCGGCATGCACGCGGCGGGACAGACCCTTCGGACGCTTGACGTGCAGGCGGGCGACCATTCGGGCGAGATTGCTTCGGCTGATGGTCTACGCGACGCAATCACGGAGTCCATTTGGCTCGCATCGGACACGATAAGCGTCACGCTGTACGCGGAAGGCTCGGACGCGGCCAACTTGACGGTGATGCTGCGGCAACCATTCCCGCCGACTCCTGCGCTCCAGGTGGTCTACCACAGCGGCACCACCCAGTCCCGCAGTCTCCTGCGCATGTTGGTCGAGAATGCGCTGCCGGTCGAGCCGATGGACCCCCGGCGGCACTGGCGCTGGCTCGGACCGCTCTCTGGCTTGCTGATGTCAGGCACCCTTGCTCTGATCTCATCGCGCATCCCCACGATCCCCGGGATTCACGCCCATCTCCCAACTGCGGCGCGCGTCGGCCTTCTCGTTGCTGTGCAGGTCTACTTCATTTGGTTCGGGTGTCTCTTGACGCGGCTGCAGCTGTCCCGGTGGTTCCGGGCCCTTGAGCGGCTAGCCGACACGGCTGCCACACGCTGGGGTCGCGCGAGGATGTGGGTTGGGATCGCCTTGGGGGCATGGGTCACTGTCGTTGTCGGCCTGCTGGCTCTCCCGCCGAGCTGAGTTGCAAACCGTACTAGCCCGTCGCTACCAGTCGCTCAGTTGCCAACCGGCCGCGCGGAGGTGGTCCACGTGATGCTCGGGCACCGTCAGTTCCATGTGCTCATTCTCGGTCACGCTCGGAGGCGAGCCCTCCGTGCGTCCGAGGAACAGGATTGGTCGCTGGTCGGGTGGCTGCCAACGTACGAGTGTCACCTTGAGCGTGAACGTCTCTCGGTTACGTCGATGATCTCACCGACGCGCGGGACCGCCGGTAGCTCTACGGATCGCTCGGCGCGGCGACGAGTCGGGTACCCCTCGGTCGAGAAGTCGATGATCAATTGGATAGTCACGCCACAGAATTGTAGGCCACAGCGCGGCGAATCCTCTGTAGTATATGGAGAAAATATCTAATCAACTACGTGCTCTATCGCTCCGGCGTTCGTCCGATCTCCGAAATCCTCGCCGAGAATCCCCTGGCTCAGGACTACGTCCACTGGGGCGCTCCGGGACCGGGACGCTGGGTGACCATCTATGCGACCTCCCAGCCGACGCCGCATGTCTTCGCCGTCATCGCCGGATTGCGCCTGGACACCAGTCACGACGGCACCGACACGGGCCCGAACCAGCGCGAAGACGGTCCCCGCTGGCGGATCCTCTACCACATCCCCACCTGGGCCCACTGGTCTGTTCGCCACCCGCCGGGGTTGTAGGGTGAGCCTGCAATGAGCGCCCGCAAGGTCGATTTCCTGCTCGTCGGCGGAGGCCTCGCCTCGGCCAACTGCGCTCGCTGGCTGCGCGAGGAGGGCGCCGAGGGCGAGGTGCTGCTGGTGGGGCGCGAGCTCGACCCGCCATACAACCGCCCGGACTGCTCCAAGGGCTACCTGCGCGGCGAGGAGAGCCGCGAGCAGCCGCTCTTCAGGCCCAACGAGTGGTGGGGCGAGCAGGGCATCGAGCTGCTGACGCGCACGAGCGTCACCGGCCTGGACCTCGACGCTCGGATCGCCAAGCTGTCCACCAAGGAGGAGATCGAGTTCGACAAGGCGCTGATCGCGACCGGCGCAAACGTGCGCCGCCTGAACGTCGACGGCTGCGATCTCGAGCAGATCCACTATCTGCGCACACTCGGCAACGCCGACGCGATCCGCGCGGGCGTCGAGGACGCCGAGGAGGTCGTGCTGATCGGCGGCTCCTACATCGGCTGCGAGGTGGCCGCCTCGCTGACCATGATGGGCAAGCACTGCACGATCGTCATGCAGGAGCAGCTCACGCTCGAACGGGGCTTCGGGCCGGCGGCCGGGCGCTTCTTCCAGGACCTGCTCGAGTCCCACGGCGTGAGAGTCCACGGTCACGATGAGCTCGAGCGCTTCGAGGGCGACGGTCGCGTCGCCAAGGTCGTCACCAGGCACGGCCTCGAGCTTGCCGCCGACGCGGTGATCATCGGTGCCGGCGTCACCCCCGACGTGGGGCTTGCGCAGCGGGCGGGCCTGGAGATCGGCGAGCGCGGCGGGGTGCGCTGCTCCTCGCGCCTGGAGAGCTCGGTGCCCGGGGTGTTCGCCGCGGGAGACATCTGCGAGTACGACTCCGTGATCCATGGCGGCGCCGCCATGCGGATCGAGCATTGGGACGTCGCCTTCAACCACGGCAAGACCGCCGCCCTGAACATGCTCGGGCGCGACGTGGCTCACGAGGAGGTGCCCTACTTCTACTCAGTGCTGGGGGACTGGGGAGAGCTCGAGTACGTGGGCCCGGCCTACGAGTGGGACGAGGAGATCGTGCGCGGCTCGATCGCCGATGGCGCCTTCACCAACTGGTATCTGAAGGACGGCTCGGTGAAGGCCGCGCTGACCTTCGGGCGCTCGGATGACCTCGATCACGCGCGCCGTCTCCTGCGCGCCGGAAGCGCGTTGGACGAGTCCCAGCGAGCCGCGCTCGCCGACCTCCACAGCGATCTGGATTCGGTCGGGCGCTAGCCCGCGCCGGCCGGCTGGCCGGCGCGCGACACGTGGAGTAGGATTGCCCCGCACATAGGTCGGTGGTCAAGGGAAGTCCGGTGAGAATCCGGCGCGGACCCGCCACTGTGACCGGGGATGCCCGCCGTGGCGCGCGCTCGTCGCGCAAGCCACCGTCCCGCCTCCGGCGGGATGGGAAGGCACGGAGGGGTAGGCCCGGGAGCCAGGAGACCTGCCTCCGGCCAAAGCCCACAAGCCCTCGTGGAAAGGGGTTGGCTCCATGCTCACATCTCGTTCTCTGGCCGTTTCACATGGCGTATTGCCGCGCACGTGTGCCGTGACCGGTGCCTTCGCTCTGCTCTGCGCACTCGTGCTCGCCACGGCTGTCTTCTCGCCGCCCGCCGAGGCCGCTGCGCCGTCGACCGTGACCGTGCGCGTGGAGGGATTGAACGGCGAAACCCTGCTGCCGCAGACGCAGGTGACGACCGCCACAGCCGCCATACCCGTCGAAGGTGGCAGCTGCAGCGGGACGAGTGCCGGCGGTGCGCTGTACGACGCCACTCACGGCAACTGGAAGGTCAAATACAGCAGCGAAGGGGTCGAGATCGACGGGATCGAGGGCCTCGTGTTCTCCTCGTTTGCCGAAAACCCCGGCATTTATTGGGCGTTCTGGCTGAACGGCGGGTACTCCGCGCACGGGGCCTGCAGCGAAGAGGTCTCCAGCGGCGCCGACATCGTGTTCTTCGCTCAGTGCTATGCAACTGGTTCCGACTGCCCGACGAGTGCGACCGCGCCGGATCACTTCCTGACCTCGACAGCGCCCACGTCGAGCGTGGTCAACGTCGGCGAAGGCGTGTTCGTCACGGTCGGCTCCGTCGCCACGGCGACGGGAATGCCCGAGTCATCGCTGCCCCTGGGTGTAACGGTGAGGGCGGGATCAGTGTCCGCGACCCCGGGGCCTACGGGCCTCGCAACCCTCGAGTTTGCGAGCGCCGGCACTTACACGTTGCAGGCGCGCGGCCCTGACTCGGTACCGTCGGACACGTTCACCATCTGTGTGCACAACGGCAACGACGGCACCTGCGGGACCACGGCTCCGGCCAGATCCCCCGCCTCGCTGACGCCGGCAGCGGGCGCGCCCAAGCCCTATACCGGTCCCTTCGCCGTCGTCTCCAACGTGACGGGTCTGATTGATGGACACGTCTACGGTCGCAGGGAGGCCCCGCGGCTGCTCGCCGGCACGATTCGCTCCAGCAGCGCCGTAGCTTCCATTCGGATCGAGCTTCGCCGGGAGTATCGGAGGCGCTGCTACGCCTACGACGGCGTCCGAGAGCGCTTCGTGGTGGCGCGATGCGGGACCGGTAGGTCGTTCACGCTCGCCGGCGGACCCAGCTTCTCGTATCTGCTGCCCGCTGCACTGAGCCGCGGGCGCTACGTGCTGGACGTGAGCGCCACCGACGCGGCGGGAAACCGCACCGCGCTGGCGAGGGGGACCTCGAGGATTGTGTTCTATGTCCGCTAGACGGGCCGCTGCTGTCTTGGCCGGCGCCGTACTCGTCTCGGGGCTCGGCGTGGCCACGGTCGCCGCGCGACCATCGGGCCGCATCTCCAGCGCGGCGCCCGTGGTGCAGAGCATGGTCGTCGGCTCGAGCGGCGCGATCCTCTCGCAGGCGCGCACCGTCACCGCGAGCGCCACCACGGTGCGGGTCGGGGGACGGAGCTGCGCCGTGGCGGCAGCTACGCCACTGGCCGTCCTCGCGGCCATCTCGCGCGCGGGCGGCCCCGGCTTCGCGCTGCGCGACTACGGCCACTGCGGAGGCGCTCAGGCCAACTCCGGGCAGCTGTTCGTCTACTCGCTCGGGGGCGAGACCAACCGCGGGCAGAACGGCTGGGAGTACAAGGTCGATGGGGTCTCCGGCTCCACCGGCGCCGCCGACACGAGCGGTCCGAGCGGCAACGGGCGACCACTGGGCTCCGGCATACAGGTCCTGTGGTTCTGGTGTGCAGCCTACGGCGGCGGCTGCCAGCGCACGCTCGCAGTGTCCGGCGCCGCCTCGGTCAGGCGCGGTGGATCGTTGAGCGTGACCGTCACCGGCCGCGACAACGAAGGGCGCGGCGCGCCCGTGGCCGGTGCGATCGTCACGCTCGGCAGCGACTTCGCCTCGACGGCCACGAACGGGCGGGCAACGCTGTACGCGCCAACGACCCCCGGGCGCTATCAGCTGAGCGCCACCCGCCGTGGCCTCGTGCCGTCCTTTCCGGAGACGATCGTGGCGAGGTGAGCAGAGTGTCCGCAAAGGCTCTGCTGCTCGGGCTGCTCCCGTTGGTCGCGGTCCTCGCCGGCTGCGGACTCGGCGCCGGTCCTGCCCCCACGGCCGTGCAGCTGGCCGTCACCCGCGACTTCGGCGCCACGATCATCAATCGCAGCGGCGCCCTGAAGGTCAAGGGGCAGGAGACCGTGATGAGCCTGTTGATGCGCAACTACACCGTCGCCACTCGCTACGGCGGCGGCTTCGTGCAGAGCATCGACGGCCTCTCCGGGCAGGAAGGGGCGCAGCCGCTCGACTGGTTCTACTACGTCAATGGCCTGCAGGCCACCATCGGCGCCGCCGCGAGCGACGTGCATCCCGGCGATCACATCTGGTGGGATCGCCACAACTGGAGCCAGACCGAGGACGTGCCCGCCGTCGTGGGCTCCTTCCCCGAGCCGTTTCTCAACGGCATCGGCGGCAAGCGCTACCCCGTGCGCGTGGAATGCTCGAAGGTGGGCGCCTACGCGTGTGACACCGTCAGCGCCCGCCTGAGCGCCGCCGGCGTGCCCGCCGCCATCGCCGCCCTCGGGAGCGGCGCAGCGCCGCTGACGCTGCGCGTCCTCGTCGGTCCCTGGAGCCAGATCGGCAGGGGGCTCGGAGCGCAGTCCATCCAGCGCGGGCCCCGAGCAAGCGGCGTCTATGCGCTCTTCTCCCCCGATGGCAGCACGCTCACGCCACTCGACGAACGCGGCCGGCGCCTGGCCACGCTGCGGGGCGGCACCGGGCTGATCGCCGCCACGCGCAACGGCGAAGATGCGCCCGTGTGGGTCGTGACCGGCACAGATGCCCACGGCGTCGAGCTAGCCGCCCGGGACTTCAATCAGCCGACCCTGCAGGATCGCTTCGCCGTGGCCCTCGTGCCCGGCCGGGTCCTCGCGCTGCCCGAGGCGCAGGGATGAGCGCCATGTCCGCCGCCGCCCGCATCGCCTACCGGCGCCGTCCCAGCCCGCTGCACGCCGCTCGCGCGACCGTCGCCGCCACCTACGGCCTCGCCCTGGCGACAGCTGCCCTGATCGCCGCGAGCCCGCTGCTGCTCGCGGCGCTCCTGTGTGCCGTGCTCGGCGCAGCCGCCGGCGCGGGCGTCGGACGCAAGCTCGTGCGCGCGGCAGGCACCAGCGCGCTTCCGATCCTCGTGCTCAGCGTGCTCGTCAACGTCGCCGTCAACCGCGGTGGGCTGACCGTGTTCGCCCGCCTCGGCGACTGGGGCGTGCTCGGGCAGATGAACCTCACGGTCGAGTCCCTCGTCTACGGGCTCGTCTTCGGTCTGCGCCTGATGGTCGTCACGCTCGCCTGCCTGCTGGTCGTGTGCGCCGCCGACCCCGACGAGCTGCTCTTCGCCTGCCGGCGGATCTCGCCGCACTCCGCCCTCACGGCCGCTCTGACAACACGGCTGATCCCCGTCCTCGCCGGCGATGCCCGGCGCCTCGCCGAGGCCCAGCGCTGCCGCCCCGACGGCGGCGCCACCGGCGCGCGGGGGAGGCTCGCGATCCTGCGAGCCACCGTCGGCGGCGCGCTCGACCGCTCCCTCGATGTCGCCGCAGTGCTCGAGATGCGCGGCTACGGCGCCCGCGGGGGTGGAGGCGGGGGTCGGCGCGCGCGCGGGCGCTCACGATCGCATCAGCAGCCGCGCTCACGCTCGCGCCACGATCTCGCCTTCGCCGCCGCCGCCGTATCGATCGTCTCGCTCACGATCTGCCTCGAAGCGCTCGGGGCTGCGCCCTTTCACGCCTATCCGCTCGTGTCGATCACGCTCACCCCGGGTGGCCTCGCGCTCGCCGCACTCCTACCCGCGATCGCGCTCCTTCCCTTCACAGACCGTCGCGGGATCCAGACATGAGCGTGCTCAGCTTCGATCGCGTCAGCTACCGCTACCCGGGCGTACAGAGCGACGCGCTGCATGAGGTCAGCCTCACGCTCGAGCCGGGCGAGTTCTGCGTGCTCGCGGGCCTCTCCGGATCGGGCAAGTCCACGCTGTTGCGCGCCGCCGCCGGGCTCGTGCCCCACTTCCACGGCGGTCGCTTCTCCGGCTCCGTCGCCGTCGCCGGGCTCGACACGCGCGAGCATTCCCCCGCCGAGATCGGCGCTCTCGCCGGCACCCTGCTGCAGGATCCCGAGACCCAGGTGATCATGACCACCGTTCGCGCCGAGCTCGCCCTCGCGCTCGAGAACCTCGGCAACCCGCCCACCGCCGTGGCCCGGGCGGTCGAGGAGACCTCGCTCGCGCTCGGGATCGCCCATCTGCTCGATCGCGCCACCGGCGAGCTCTCCGGGGGCGAGCTCCAGCGCGTCGCCCTCGCCGCCGCCCTCGTCTCGCGCCCGCCCCTCGTGCTCCTCGACGAGCCCACCAGCCAGCTCGACCCGGTCGCCGGAGACGAGCTGATCTGGCAGCTGCGGCGGTTGAACCAGGAGTCCGACACCGCCGTCCTGCTCGTCGAGCACCGTCTCGAGCGCTGCCTGGCCGCCGCCGACCGCGTGATCGCGATGCGCGCCGGCGCCGTCGTCTGCGACCGCGACCCCGGCGGCTTCCTCGAATGGGCCGCCCTGCACGAGCCCTCGCTGCAGACACCCGGCGCCCGCATGTTCGCCCGTGCCGGGCTGATCCCGCCGCCCACCGGCGTCAAGCAGGCCCGCGCGGCCCTTCGCCGGGAGGGGCTGCTCCCGCTGCCCGCCGCCTCCGAGGACGCCCCGGCCGCAGGCGCTCAGCCGGCGCTCGTGGGGCGCCGGCTTCGCCGCGTCGCCGAGCGCTTCAGCTCCCGGGCCGAGCGCCCGGCGGAGGCCGCGCTGGTCATGCGCGGGCTCTGGCACGAGATCCGCGACGGCCCCGCGATCCTGCGGGGGGTCGACCTGCGCGTGGAGGCGGGGGAGAGGGTCGTGCTGATGGGGCGAAACGGAGCCGGCAAGTCGACTCTCCTGCGTCACGCCGCCGGGCTGCTCGCGCCCACGCGCGGGAGCCTCGCGAGCGCGGGACGCGTCGCACTGCTCCTGCAGAACCCCGGCGACTACTTCCTGCACGAAACGGTCGAGGAGGAGGCGGCTGCGGCCGACCTCGAGCAGGTGGGCCTCTCCGAGCTCGCCTTGCGCCATCCGCGCGACCTCTCCGGCGGGGAGCGCCAGCGTCTCGCCCTCGCGATCGTGATGGGCGGCGTCGAGCGTCCCGCGGTGCTGGCGCTTGACGAGCCCACGCGTGGCATGGACCGGGAGTCCAAGCGGGCGCTCGCCCAGCGCCTGCTTGCCCTCGCCGGGGAGGGCATCGCCGTGGTGCTCGCCACCCACGACGCCGAGTTCGCTGCCGAGTTCGCCACGCGCGCCGTGCTGCTCGCCGAGGGTCGGGTGATCGCCGACGGCCCCATCGCCGAGATCCTCGCCGGCGGCTGGTACTTCGCCACCGAAACCGCGCGGATACTCGACGGCGCCCACGGCGCGCTGCGCCCTGACCAGGGCGCCGAGCTGCTGTTCGCCGCCCGCGCCCGCAGCGGTCCAGCCGAGCCCCTGCTCGCCGGCGAGGTCGGCCGGTGAGCTGGCAGCTCGCCTCCTTCGTCTTGGTCCTCGGCGCCCTCGGGCTCGCCTTCTGGTGGTATGAGCGCTCCCACCCTCCCGCCAAGCTGCTGGCTCTCGTGGCCACGCTCGCCGCCCTGGCCGCGCTCGGTCGCGACGCCTTCGCGGCCGTGCCCGACGTCAAGCCCATCACCGCCATCGTGCTCCTCAGCGGCGTCGCCTTCGGCGCCGCCCCCGGGTTCGCCGTCGGCGCCATATCCGGCCTCGCATCCAACATCCTGCTCGGGGAGGGACCCTGGACGCCCTGGCAGATGCTCGGCTGGGGCATCGTCGGGCTGATCGGCGCTGCCCTCGGGCGAGCCACCTCACGGCGGGTCGGCCCGCTCATGCTCGCCCTCGCCTGCGCCCTCGCCGCCGAGGTCTTCAACCTGCTCCTCGACCTCTACGTCTGGATCGGAACCGGCAATCACAGCCTCGCCGGCTTCGGGCTGGTGCTCGGAACTGGCGTCGTCTTCGACGTCACCCACGTGGTCGCAAGCTTCCTCTTCGCGCTGGCATTCGGTGGCATCCTGCTGCGCATGCTCGAGCGCGTCCGCACGCGCCTGGAGGTCAGCTGGGAGCCGCTCGACGTCACCCCCGCCGGCGAGGCCGGGAGCGCAGCGCTCAACTCCCGGCTCATCGGACTGTCCACGATCGCCCTGCTACTCGCCGTCGTGACTGTCGCGATCGGGGCGCTCGCGCCCGCGCCCGCGCGCGCGCGCGCCGCCACGCCGGCGACGGCCGCCGCTGCGACAGCCGCGGCGCGAGCGGACATCTCCCGCGAGCTCTCCTTTCTCGCCGGCGCCCAGAACGGCGACGGGGGCTTCGGCGCCGCGCGCGGGCAGACGAGCAGCGAGCTCTACTCCTCGTGGGTGGCCATCGGCCTGGCCGCGGCCGGGCGCGATCCACTGACCCTGCGCCGAGGGGGCCACACCGTGCTGGACGCCATCCGCGCGCAGTCCGCGAGCCTGCAGGGCGCCGGCGATCTGGAGCGCACGATTCTCGCCCTGCGCGCCTGCGGCGCATCCGTGCGCTCGCTGCCCGGCGGCGATCCTGTGGCCAGGCTGCTGCGCCTGCGCGACAGCGACGGCTCCTTCGGGCATCTCGCCAACCTCACCGCCTTCGGCGTCTTCGCCCTGCGCGCGGCCGGATACCCGGCGAGCAGCCCGCTCGTGCGCAGCGCCGGGCGCTGGCTCGCTCGCCAGCAGGACTCCGACGGCGGCTTCGGCTTCGCCACGCGAGGTGGCGGGAGCGACGTCGATGACACCTCGGCGGTGCTGCAGGCGCTCATGGACTCCGGGGTGCGCAGCGGACCGGTCATTGCCCGCGCCGTCAACTTCCTACTGCGCGCCCAGAACCTCGACGGCGGCTATCCCGAGGAGCCCGGTGGACAGTCCAACGCCCAGTCCAGCGCCTGGGCGGTCCAGGCGCTGATCGCCGCCGGGCGCAACGTCGATGGGGTCCGGCGCCAGGGCAGCCGCTCGCCGCTGGGCTACCTGGAGAGCCTGCTCGCGCCCGACGGGAGCGTGCGCTACTCGCGCACCGGCTCACAGACGCCCGTGTGGGTCACCGCGCAGGCGCTCACCGCGATCGCCGGCAGGCCGTTTCCGATCGAGCCGGTCGCACGCACGGCGGCAGCCGCGGGGAGCACGCCCGCCCGCGCGGGCGCTCGGGTGAGCCGCGGGCTCGAGCGCATGCTCGGGGTCCTCGACGCCGCCCTCGAGCCGCTGCTGAGCGGGCTTTCAGGCGCCCTTTAGCAACCGCTCTACCCTGAAGGCATGCCCGGACACGCCTACAGCGCGCCTGCCGTGCGCCCCCGGCCGATGGTCGAGCGCGTCCGCTGGCCGGGGCCGCGCGGCGCCCTGGGCGTCGCCGGCCTGTGCCTGGCGGCGGCCGCGCTGCTGTGGCCGCTGGCCGAGCTCGTGCCCCCCCTGCAGCTGCGCGACGCAGTGCTGCTGCACGACTTCACGCTGCTCGCGCACCCCCGGATCGCCTCGATCGCAAACGACCTGCTCCACCTGCTCGACCCGCTGCTGTTCGTGCTCTGGGGCATCGCGCTCCTCGCCGTGGCCGTCGCCCGCGAGCGCCCGCGCACCGCCTTTGCCGTTGCGTGCGTGATGGGCCTGGCGCCGCTGACGGCCGAGACCCTCAAGCCGCTGCTCGCCCACAGTCATCAGAGCTTCGACGGCGTCTCCATCGGCGCCGCCTCCTGGCCGAGCGGTCATTCCACAGCCGCGCTCACGCTCGGCCTATGTGCAGTGCTCGTCTCACCGCCGCGCCTGCGGCGCCTGACCGCGGTGCTCGCCGCCGTCTTTGCGCTCGCCGTCGGCGTGTCGCTGCTGATGCTCGCCTGGCACATGCCCAGCGACGTCCTCGGCGGCTACCTGGTCGCGTCCTTCTGGGCGGCCATCGCCGTCGCCGCGCTGCGCAGCGCCAATCGCCGCTGGCCCCCTCGGCGCGCAGCTGCTGCGGGTCGCACCCGCTAGGCGGGATCGGCGGGCGTCTCGCCCGTCGCGTGCGCGCCCGGCGCCCACAGGGGCTCGGCGTGGCCCTCCGGCGCGTTCGCGGCCCGGCTGAGGATGAACAGCAGGTCCGAGAGACGGTTGAGGTAGCGCACCACCTCGGCGTTGACCTCCTCGCCGATCGCGATCGTGCGTCGCTCGGCGCGCCGGCAGACCGTGCGGCAGACGTGCAGGTGGGCCGCAGCCGGCGTGCCGCCCGGGATCACGAACGAGCGCAGCGGCTCCAAGCGATCGTTGACCTCGTCGCAGGCCTGCTCGAGCCAGGCCGTGTAGTCCGCGTCGACTCGCAGCCGCGCGCGGGGGTGGTCCTCGCCCGGGTGGTCGGAGACAGGCTCGGGAACGGACAGGTCTGCGCCCACGTCGAGCAGGTCGTTCTGGATGCGCCGCAGCCACGAGGCGAACCGCTCGGGCATGCCGGGCGCCAGCAGCGCTACGCCGATCGTCGCGTTGAGCTCGTCGACGGTGCCATAGGCCTCGACCCGGGGGTGCAGCTTGGAGACGCGGCTCATGTCCCCGAGGTGGGTCTCCCCGCCATCGCCGAGCTTGGTGTAGATGCGGGTCAGGTTGACGGTCATCGGCTTCGAGTTTCGCATACCGAGGCGCCGCCCATCCGTGGGATCGGATACGTTCTCGCACCTCAGATGCGGATCGGTGTTCCGAAGGAGACCGCGGCGGGCGAGCATCGTGTTGCGCTCGTCCCCGAGGTCGTGAGCAAGCTCAAGGCCAAGGGCCTTGACGTCGTCGTGCAGAGCGGCGCCGGCGCCGACGCGCTGCTCAGCGACGCCGCCTTCACCGAGGCCGGAGCGCAGATCACGAGCGACGCCGGCGAGGCGTGGGGCTGCGACGTCGTGCTCACGATCGCCCCGCCCGACCCGCAGACGATTCGCGGCCTCGGCTCCGGCTCGATCCTGATCGGCTTCCTCGCACCGTTGACGAGCCCCCAGACGACACGGGCGCTCGCCGACGCCGGTGCGACCGCCTTCGCGATGGAGTCGATTCCGCGCATATCTCGCGCCCAGGCCATGGACGCGCTCTCCTCGCAGAGCAACGTCGCCGGCTACCGAGCCGCCCTGCTCGCCGCCGAGGAGATGGGGCGCTTCTTCCCGATGCTGATGACCGCCGCCGGCACGATCCCGCCGGCCAAGGTGCTCGTGCTCGGGGTCGGCGTGGCCGGCCTGCAGGCCCTCGCCACCGCCAAGCGCCTGGGGGCGCGGACGACCGGCTATGACGTGCGCCCCGAGGTCGCCGAGCAGGTCGAATCGCTCGGCGCCCAGTGGCTCGACCTGGGCCTCGAGGCAAGCGGCGAGGGCGGCTACGCCCGCGAGCTGACCGAGGAGGAGCGCGCGCGCCAGCAGCAGGCCATGAACGACGCGATCAAGGGCTTCGACGTGGTCATAACGACCGCGCTCGTGCCCGGGCGCCCCGCGCCGAGGCTCGTGACGGCCGAGGCTGTCGAAGGCATGAAGCCGGGATCGGTGATCATCGACCTGGCCGGCGAGGCGGGCGGCAACTGCGAGCTGACAGAGCCCGGCCAGACGGTCGTGCGCCACGACGTCAAGATCGTCTCGCCGCTGAACCTGCCCGCGAGCATGGCCGAGCACTCCTCGCAGCTGTTCGCGCGCAACGTGCTCGCGCTGCTCGAGCTGTTCGTGGGGGAGGACGGCGCGCTCAGCCTCGACTTCGACGACGAGATCGTCAAGGGCTCCTGCGTCGTGCGCGACGGAGAGATCGTCAACCCGGGAGCAAAGGCGGCGGTGGAGGCCTCCACGTCATGATCCTCGCGAGCACCCTCACCACCAACCTCGCCATCCTCGTGCTGGCCGGCTTCATCGGCTTCGTGGTCATCTCCAAGGTGCCCAACACGCTGCACACGCCGCTGATGTCGGGCACCAACGCGATCCACGGCATCGTGCTGCTGGGTGGCCTGTTGATCGTCGGGCTCTCCGGCAACGGCACCTTCAACAAGATCATCCTCGTGATCGCGATCGCCTTCGGGACGATCAACGTCGTCGGCGGCTTCCTCGTCACCGATCGCATGCTCGAGATGTTCAAGACCAAGCCCAAGCCTCCGCCCGGCTCCGGCGAGGACGAGAAGGGGAAGGGGAAGGAGTCGTGAGCGCCGTCCCGCTCGCCACCTCCTTCCTGCAGGACCAGAGCTTCCTCGACGTCCTCTACATAATCGCCTTCGGTCTGTTCATCCAGGGGCTGCGGGGGCTCTCCGGCCCGACCACCGCCGTGCGCGGCAACCGCATCGCCGCGGTCGGCATGACGATCGCCGTGATCGCCACGCTGCTCAACGTCAACGAGGGCAACTGGGGGCTGATCGTTCTCGGCGTGGCGCTCGGAACCGCCGTCGGCGTGCCCGCCGCACGCCAGGTGAAGATGACCGCGATGCCGCAGATGGTCGCCCTCTTCAACGGGGTGGGCGGCGGCGCCGTCTTCCTGATCGCCTGGGCCGAGTTCCGCCGCGACGGCTCCACCTACGGCTCGCACACCGTGAATCTCGGAGGCCCGTTGGGGGGGCTGAGTGCCCACGTCGGTGGTGTGTCGACCTACGTCGCGGCCTTCTCCGTGTTCGCCGCGATCGTCGGCTCGGTCTCCTTCTGGGGCTCGAACATCGCCTTCGGAAAGCTCCAGGAAATCCTTCCCGGGCGGCCGATCTCGCTCGGGTCGGCCCAGCAGATCGTCAATCTCGTGCTGCTGATCCTCGCTCTCGCCGCCGGCGTGGACCTCGTCGCGGGCGCGCACTCCGAGCTCGTCTTCATCGGCATGCTCGTCTGCGCAGCGCTGCTCGGCAACGCGGTCGTGCTGCCGATCGGCGGGGCGGACATGCCCGTCGTGATCTCGATGCTCAACGCCTTCACCGGCCTGTCGGCGGCCGCGACCGGGATCGCGCTCGACAACACCGCGCTGATCGTGGCCGGGATGATCGTCGGCGCATCGGGCTCGATCCTGACCAACCTCATGGCCGTCGCCATGAACCGCTCGATCCCGTCGATCATCGCCGGGGGCTTCGGCGGAGGCGGCGCCGTGGAGGGAGCCAGCGGCGCCGGCGAGCACGCCGGCACGGTGCGCTCCACGAGCGCCGCCGACGCCGCCATCCAGCTCGCCTACGCCAACCGTGTGGTGATCGTCCCCGGCTACGGCATGGCCGTGGCCCAGGCCCAGCATGCCGTGCACGAGCTGACCAAGGCGCTCGAGAAGCGCCAGGTCGAGGTCAGCTACGCGATCCATCCCGTGGCAGGGCGCATGCCGGGACACATGAACGTGCTCCTGGCGGAGGCCGACGTGCCCTATGACCAGCTCAAGGAGATGGACGACGCCAACCCCGAGTTCGCCCGCACGGACGTCTCCTTGGTGATCGGGGCCAACGACGTGACCAATCCGGCCGCCAAGAACACGCCGTCCTCGCCGATCTACGGGATGCCGATCCTCGAGGTCGCCGACAGCAAGTCTGTGATCGTGATCAAGCGCTCGATGAACCCGGGCTTCGCGGGCATCGAAAACGAGCTCTACTACGACCCCAAGACCACGATGCTCTTCGGGGACGCCAAGTCGGCGGTGAGTGAGATCACCGCCGAGCTCGCCAACATCTAACGGCGCGAGACGCTCTGCGAGACTGGGCGCGTGATCGAGCGCAGCCAGGCCCTGGCGGCCCTCAGCCGGGACGAGTTCGACGTGGCGGTCGTCGGTGGCGGCATCACCGGCGCCGGCGTGGCGCTCGACGCCGCCAGCCGTGGCTACAGCGTGGCCCTGCTCGAGCGCGCCGACTTCGCCTCGGGCACCTCGAGCCGCTCGAGCAAGCTCGTCCACGGCGGGCTGCGCTACCTGCAGAACTTCGACCTCGGCCTCGTGCGCGAGGCGCTGCTCGAGCGCCATCTGATGGTGGCGCTGGCACCGCATCTCGTGCGCCCGCTGCCGCTGGTCGTCCCCGCCTTCGAGGGCGCCCACCCCGACAGGCTGGTGGGCGTCGGCCTGAACCTCTATGACGTGATGTCGGTCGACCGCGACCGCCTGCGCACGCGGCGGGGCAAGCGCGCCCGCGGCGAGCGGGCACAGAACGCGGCCGCGCCCCTGCCCCAGGGCGAAGGCGCCGACTCCTGGAGCCCCGAGCGCCACCGCGTGATCTCCGGCGAGGAGGTGATCGAGCTGCTCCCTGCGCTGGCCGCGCGCGAGCCGACCAGCGGCTATCTGTTCTACGACTGCCAGACCGACGACGTGCGCCTCGTGCTCACCGTCCTCGGGGAGGCCGAGCGCTTCGGTGCGGTCTGCGCCAACCGCCTCGACGTCACCGGGCTGCTCGAGCGCGACGGCCGCGCCGACGGCGTCGAGGTCCTCGACACCGAGAGCGGCGAGCGCTTCCAGGTGCGCGCCGCCAACGTCGTGAACGCGACCGGCGTGTGGGCCGATGAGCTGCGCCCGCGGGAGCTGCACGAGGAGGCCGAGCTGCCGCGCATCAGGCCGAGCCGCGGCACCCACATCACGATCCGCCATTCCGAGCTGCCGCTCGTCGGTGGCGCGATCGTGCCGGCCGGCAGCGGGCGCTCGATCTTCGCGCTGCCCTGGCTCGGGCACGCGCTGGTGGGGACCACGGACAACGACTACGAGGGCCCGCTCGAGCACATCAGGCCCTCGAACGAGGACATCGACTACCTGCTCGATGCCGTCAACGGCTTCTTTCACACCACGCTCGGACCCGGCGATCTGACGGGCGCCTTCGCCGGCGTGCGCCCGCTGATCTCCACCGGCGATCCGAAGAAGTCCGTGGACATCTCGCGCAAGGCCGAGCTGTATGAGACCTCCTCCGGGATGATCACGATCACGGGCGGCAAGCTCACGACCTGGCGGCGGATGGCCAAGATGACCGTCGACCGCCTGGTCGAGCGCGACGCCCGCGACGCGCTCTGCCGCACACACGAAATCCCGCTGGGGCAGGCCATCGACGTCGAGGAGCTCCCGCGCGTGGAGGGCGTGCCTGAGGGCTCCTACCAGCAGCTCGCCTCGCGCTACGGCCACGCGGCCCACGACGTGCTCGCGCTCGCCGCCGACCGCGGTGAGCTGGCACAGCCGATCGTCGCCGGGCTGCCCGACCTGCTCGCCGAGGTGGCGCTCGCCGCGCGCCACGAGCAGGCTCGCTCGATCGGCGACGTGCTGCTGCGGCGCACCCGCCTGGGCCTGCTGGCCGCGCGCGAGCTCGTCGGCGAGGATCCCTCCAGCGGCGATGCCACCCGTCCGGTGGAGCTCGTCGGCGACGTTCTCGCCCGTGAGCTCGGATGGAGCGCCGAGCGCCTCGCGCTCGAGCTCACCCGCTTCGCCGAGGAGGCCGGCGCCGAGGGGATCCTCGCCGAGGTGGAGCGTCCGGCGAGCGTCGAGACGCCCGCGGCGGCCGCGACCGCGCCGCCCGCGATGCCGTGAACGCGCCCGCTCACACCCTGCGCGCCGGCGATCTGGCGCTCGAGCTCGGTCCGCGCCCGCTGTTGATGGGCATCGTCAACGCCTCTCCCGACTCCTTCAGCGACGGCGGCCTGCATGCGGGCCTCGACGCGCAGCTGGGCCTGGCGGCCGAGCTGCTGGCGGCCGGCGCCGACATCCTGGACATCGGCGGTGAGTCGGCATCGACGGGGCGCCCGCCCGTGGCGGTCGAGGAGGAGATCGAGCGGGTCGCGCCGCTGATCGAGCGCGTGACCGGAGAGCTCGGCGCGCTCGTGTCCGTCGACACCTACAAGCCGGCGGTCGCCCGCGCGGCGATCGCGGCCGGGGCGAGGATCGTCAACGACGTCAGCGGGCTGCGCGACGAGGGCCTGGCCGAGGTGTGCGCGAGCAGCGGCGCCGCGCTCGTCCTGATGCACACGCGCGCCGCGCCCCGCGAACGGCTGCAGGACCCAGACCTCTACGACGACGTAACCGGCGAGGTGCTCGCCTTCCTGGGCGAGCGCATCGAGATCGCGCTGGCCCGCGGGGTGAGCCGGGAGCAGCTGATCGTCGATCCCGGCCCCGACTTCGCCAAGACGCCCGCCCAGACGATTCGCCTGCTCGGCGAGATCGAGCGACTGCATGAGCTCGGCAGGCCGCTGCTGATGGCCGTATCGCGCAAGGACTTCATCGGCGCGCTCACCGGACGCGCGCCGCGGGAGCGGCTGGCCGGCACGCTGGCCGCGCTCGCCCACGGCGTCGAGCATGGCGCGCACATCTTCCGCGTGCACGACGTGGCCGCCGCGGCGGACTTCCTCGCGGTGCGGGCGGCGCTCGCGGGCGAGCTCGAGCCGAGCAGGGATCTGGCTCTGGGCGAGGAAATCCGCTACGACCGGCTGGAACCGGGCGCAGCGCGCGCCTCGGCTCCCCCGGCGAGACGCTAGGCTGAAGGTCAACACGGGTGCCGACCGCTGTCCAACGCGGCCGGACGCCAACCGCCCCTCCACGACGAAAGAAGGAACACCATGGCAGTACTCGAGCGCTCCGAGCTGGAGGCAAGCCCTCTCTCCGACCTCCATGCGATCGCCGACGAGGTAGGCCTCGACGGGTTCAGGCGACTGCGCAAGGCCGAGCTGATCGACGCGATCCTCGGTGAGCCCGGTGAGCCCGGTGAGCCCAAGGACGCAACGGACTCCACGGATGGGGTCGACGAGGACGAGGAGGAGCGCCCGGCACGCACTCGCAGGCGCCGTTCGCCGCGCTCGCGTCGCGCCTCGAGCACCGCCGCGAAGGACGAGGGTGGGGCAGAGGATGGCAGCGAGGTCGAGGCGAGCAGCGACAGCGAGGAGAGCGACGAAGCATCCTCCGGGCGCGCCAGGCGGGGGAGAGGCAGGGGCTCGCGAGCGGGATCGCCCGCGAGCGACAGCTCCCGCAGGGACAGCTCCCGTAAGGGCGATGAGCGCTCAGAGGAGCCTGGCGCGGAGGCCGCGGCGCGTATCGCAGCGGGCGTGGTCGAGGTTCTCGGCAACGGCTCCGCCTTCCTGCGCGTCGACCCGCCCGAGCCCTCCGACGACGACGTCTACATCTCCGCCGCTCAGGTGCGCCGCTGCGAGCTCGTCTCCGGCGATCGCGTCACCGGGCCCGTGCGCACGCCCCGTCGCTCCGAGCGCTACCCCTCGCTGGTCCGGATCGACACGATCAACGGCGCCTCGGCGGACGCCGTGTCCGAGGGCGCCCGCTACGAGGACCTTCCGGTGGCCTGGCCGAGCGAGCGCCTGGCGCTCGACTCCAAGGACCCGACGCTCGAGGCGATCGAGTGGCTGACGCCGCTCGGGCGCGGCTCACGCGCGGTGATCGTCGGTTCCAGGCACTCCGGCAAGACCGAGACGCTGCGCCGCGTGCTCGACGCGGTCAGCGCCCGCGAGGACCTCGAGGTCAGCCTCGTGCTCGCTGGCGCCAGGCCCGAGGAGATCCAGGACTGGCAGGAGGGCCCCGTCGTGCCCGTGGCCGCGCTCAGCTTCGGCGCCTCGGTCGACTCGCAGGGGCAGGCGGTCGAGCGTGCCATCGACGCCGCCAAGCGCGTGGCCACGCGCGGTGGGCATGCGCTCGTGCTGATCGACACCCTCGACGCGCTCAACCCGCATGCCGCGCGCAAGGCGCTCGCCGCCGCCCGCAACCTCCGCGAGGGGGGCTCGCTGACCGTGCTCGCGACCGCATCTCACGCCTTCGGCGGCGAGACCACCGTGATCGCGCTCGACGCCACGCTGGCCTCAACCGGGCGCGAGCCGATCCTCGACCTCATCAACAGCGCCACCTTGAAGCCGGAGCTGCTCGTGGGCGAGGACGGCGCCAAGGCCGTCACCGAGGCACGCGCCGCCGCTGTGGAGGCAGCCTCCTAGATGAGTAGTGCCACGGCTGATGTCGTGGTTCTGGGGTTGGGGGAGGGGTTATAGGCAGACAGATCGAAGTCGGCGGTGCTCAATGTCACCGCCGACCCAAGGGGGGCCTCGATGGACGCCGACCTCGATCTGCTGCTGATCGCTGTTTATTGCATGGCGGACGATTTCCTGCCGCAGAGGCCGGGAAACGCGCGTAGGAAGATCTCTGATGCGGAGCTGGTCACGCTGTGTATCGCCCAGGCGATGATGGGTGTCCCCTCTGATGCACGGTTCTTGCGGGCCGCGCGGCGCCAGCTCGGGCATCTGTTCCCGTGCCTGCCTGAGCGAACGGCTTTTCATAAGCGCAGGCTGCGACTCTCGGGCGTGATCGAGGCGCTGATCAGAGAGTTCGCCAGGCACAGCCCCGGCTTCTACGATGATCTGCTGCTCGTCGACTCCACCCCGGTGGAGTGCGCCCGCAGCCGTGAGACGGTCAAGCGCGGCGGCTGCTCCAGCCTCGCCGATGCGTTGGCTAATGCCGCCGACTACGGCTACTGCGCAAGCCATTCCCGTTTCTTCTGGGGATTCAGGCTGCACGCCATCTTCGCGCTGGACGGCACCCCCAGAGCACTGGCGTTGACCTCCCCAAAGATCGACGAGAAGCTCGTGTGCGTCGCGCTGATCGCCCGCTGTGAGCGTCAACCCGGGCAGATGCTGATCCTGATCGGTGATAAGAACTTCCGCGGCAAGGACTTCGAAGCCGAACTCGCCAACCTCGACGCGACCATCATGCGCCCCCGACGCAAGGACGAGCCCGGTCATGGCCCACACCTCGCGCCGATACGCCAACGCATCGAGTCGATCTTCTGGACCTGCAAGGACATCCTCACCCTCGAGCGCCACGGCGCACGCACCCTGGAGAACCTCCGCGTCAGACTCGCCACACGCTTCGCCGCACTCGCCGCCGGGATCGCGCTAAACCACCAACTCGGACGCCCCAGCCGCTCCCTCGCCTGCTACACCGCATAAAACCGTGGCACTACTCATCTAGCGGCGATAGGCGACCCGGCCCCAGGAGGGCTCGGGTGCGAGCTCGATCGGCTCGCCGCTGCCCGGTGAGGCGGGGTCTGCGGGCTGCACGTAGGCGAAGGTCCCGCTCTGCTCGTCGTAGCTGACGCTGAGCTCGCCCTCCTTGACGCGCTGGTCCAGCCACGCGCCGCGGAAGACCAGGCGGCGCAGCCAGTGCACCAGCGAGCGCTCGGCCGGGCCCACGAGCTCGGGCCAGCAGTCGTTGACGTGCTCGCCGAGGCCTGAGGCGGGCTCGAGGATCTCCCCGTTGACGGCCAGGTTGACGAGGTCTTCGAGCTCCTCCTCGCCGAGGCGCCCGCCGACGAAGCCGAGCTTGAGCGCCGCCTGCTCGCAGCGCTCTGAGAAGTCGGTCTCGTTGAACGTGAAGCGCAGCTCGCCGTATTCGAGCACGAAGTGCTCGCCGGAGTCGTAGTTTTCGCGTCGCGCTGTTTCCATGACCAGTACCGGGGTGACCGGGAGCCCACTGTCCCGGGTCGTCGGGATCATACGTGGGGTTCCTCTATTGGCTGCGGTGGTGCATGGGATTTTGCACACGCCCTGTCGCGTGGCGCCCATGTACGCTCACCTCCGATGGCGCGCCTCTCAGAGCATGGACTGCGTCGTTCGGTGGGCGTGCCGGGGCTGTTCGCGACCGCCTATGGCAACGTCGGCTCCTCCATCTACTACGCGCTCGGCCTCGTCGCCGCCCACGCGCTGGGCCTGACGCCGGTCGTCTTCATGTTCGCGGGCGGGCTGTTCGTGCTCACCGCCAAGACATATGCCGAGGGTGCCTCGATGTTCCCCGAAGCCGGGGGCTCCTCGTCGTTCGCCCGTCACGCGTTCAACGACGTCGTCTCGTTCTTCGCCGGTTGGGCGCTCAGCCTCGACTACATCATCACGATCGCCATCTCGGCGTTCTTCGTGCCGCACTACCTGGGCGCGTTCTTCCCGGCCCTGACCCACAACCCAGGCGACATCATCGGCGGGCTGATCACGATCGTGCTGCTCGCGGCGCTCAACATCCGCGGGCTCGGCGAGTCGGCCAAGCTCAACCTGTTCCTCGCCGTGGCCGACCTCTGCACCCAGGTCCTGCTGGTGGGGCTGGGGATCGTGCTGGTGCTCAACCCGAGCCTGCTCGTCAACCAGGTGCACCTGGGGACTGCCCCGAGCTGGACGCAGCTGATCTTCGCCCTGTCCGTGGCAATGGTGGCCTACACGGGCATCGAGACGGTCTCGAACATGGCCGAGGAGTCCAGGGACCCCGGCCACGACATCCCGAAGGCCGTCAACCTGGTGTTGATCGCGGTGCTCGGCGTCTACGCCGGCATCTCGGTGGTGGCCCTCTCTGCGCTGCCCGTCCTACATCACGCCGCCGGCTTCAGCGCGGCTCTCGGCGAAACCTACAAACACGCCGGTTACGCCACTGCTCTCGGCGGCCAATTCGAAAACGACCCGGTTCTCGGGATCGTCTCGCGCCTGGGCCTGCACGGCGTCGTCCTGACGATCGCCAAAGACTACGTTGGCATCCTCGCGGCCACGATCCTGTTCATCGCCACCAATGCCGGGTTGATCGGGATCTCGCGTCTGTCGTGGTCACTGGCCGAGCACCGCCAGCTGCCCAGCATCTTCTCGCAGCTGCATCCCAAGTTCCGCACGCCCTGGTTCACGATCGTGTTCTTCTCGATCCTCGCCGGCCTGCTGATCCTGCCCGGGGAAACGACGCTGCTCGGCAACCTCTACTCGTTCGGCGCGATGCTCTCCTTCACCACAGCGCACGTATCGGTGGTGGTGCTGCGCTTCAAGGATCCAAAGCGAGAGCGCCCCTACCGGATGCCCTGGAACGTGCGCATCCGTGGCATGCCGATCCCGATGACGGCGGTGCTGGGCGCGATCGGCACGTTTGCGGCGTGGTGCGCGGTCGTGGCGCTTCACGGCGAGGCGCGCACGATCGGCGTTCCCTGGATGGTCCTGGGCATGGGCGGCTACTTCCTCTATCGCAAGCGCCAGGGACTGGATCCCAGGCGTTCCTACAGGATCCCGCGCCCGGAGCGCCCGCCAGATTTCGAGGAGCTCGAGTACAAGACCGCGCTGGTGCCGATCTTCGGCGATGATGTGAGCGCCACGGCGCTGCGCAGCGCCGCCAAGCTGATCGGCGAGGAAGGCATCGTGTATGCGATCTACGTGCTGCCCGTGCCGAGCCAGCTGTCGCTGGAGTCGGGACTGGAGGAGGAGGAGGCGCACGGTCGCTCGGTGCTCGAGAGCGCTCGCATCCAAGCCCGCCGTGCGGGGATCAAGATCCACACCGGCCTGATCCGCACGCGCAACCCCGGCTCGGCGCTGGTCGAGGAAGCCGAACGCGTGCGCTGCGACGTCATCTACTGGTCGACCATCCATGCGCCCGCGGGCGAGCAGCGAATCGGCCCCACCGCGGCCTACCTGTTGAACAAGCGCCCCTGCCGGGTGATCATCGAGACCGAGAACCGCGTCGCCGAGCGTCCCGAGCCGGTGCCGGCGTAGTCCTGCCGGGCGTGCCGCCTCGATCGATCGGGCGACGGCGCCGGCAGCCGCCGCTCAGGAGCCGAGCGCCGAGCGCAGCGCGGCCTCCAGCTGCGGGTGGCGGAACTGATATCCGAGCACCAGCGACTTGGCCGGGACCACGCGCGCGCCCGTGGTCACGATCTCGGCCATCTCGCCGTAGAGGAGCGCCAGCGCCAGCCGCGGCACGGGCAGCAGCGACGGGCGTTTCAACACTCGCCCGAGCACCCGCGAGAAATCCCGGTTGCGCACCGGTTCCGGTGCGGTGGCGTTGATCGGCCCGCTCCAACGCTCGTCCTCCAGCGAGCTCGCCATGATCCCCACGAGGTCCTCGGTGTGGATCCATGAGATGTACTGGCGCCCGCCCGCCACCGGGCCGCCGACGCCGAGTCGGAACGGGGGGAGCATCTTGGCGAGCGCGCCGCCGGAGCGATCGAGCACGACGCCCGTGCGCACATGGGCGACGCGCAGCCCCAGCTCGCCGGCGCGAGCGGCCTCGGCCTCCCAGTCGACGCAGACCCGTGCCAGGAAGTCTCCTCCCGGCGGGGCGTCCTCGTCGAGCGGCTCCTCGCCGTGGGCGCCGTAGTAGCCGATCGCCGATGAGCTGAGGAGGAATCCGGGACGGGGGTCGGCCGCGCGAATGCCCTCGAGGAGGTTGCGCGTTCCCACCACGCGGCTCTGGTGGATCGCCTGCTTGACCTTCGCGCTCCAGCGCTGGGCCACGGGCTCGCCCGCCAGGTGCACCACGGCATCGCGGCCGGCGAGCGCCTCGCGCGGCGCCGCTTCGCTCATCAGATCCCAGTGCACCGCCTCCACCTCGCCCAGCTGCTCGCGGGCGCGCTTGGGGTCGCGCGTGAGAACGGTCACCTCGGCGCCGCCGGCGCGCAACGCTTCGAGCAGCTGCGGACCGATCAGGCCGGTCGCCCCTGTGAGCGCGACGCGCGTGGCGCTCACATCCGTCCGTCGCTCATCTGGGCGCCCGGCGCGGTCGCCGAGACGGTGTCGCCGTGGGCGAAGCCCACCTCCTGTCCCGCGAGCGCGGTGCCGTCGGCGCGCGCCTCGTCGGCCACGGCTGCGGCCACGGCGGGGGCGACGTCGCGGTTGAACACCGAGGGGATGATGTAGTCCTCGCGCAGCTCGCTCTCCTCGACGATCGCCGCGATCGCGCGCGCCGCCGCGATCTTCATCTGCTCGGTGATCGCCGGCGCGCGCACGTCGAGGGCTCCCCGGAAGATGCCGGGGAAGCACAGCACGTTGTTGATCTGGTTGGGGTAGTCCGAGCGTCCCGTGGCCATGATCCGCACGTACGGCGCCGCCTCCTCGGGGTTGACCTCGGGGGTCGGGTTGGCCATCGCGAAGACCATCGCGTCCTTGTTCATCCGCGCGAGCGCCTCGGCCGGCAGGGCGCGCGCGCCCGAGACGCCGATCAGCAGGTCGGCGCCGTCGATCACGTCCGCGGGTGCGCCGGAGCGGCCCTCGGGGTTGGTCGACTCGGCGAACCAGCGCTTGACGGAGTTCATCGAGCCGTCGAGGTAGTCCTCGCGCTGGACGTGCAGGGCCCCGCGGGAGTCGGCGCCGATGATGTTGCGAACCCCGCCCGCCAGCAGGATCTTCGTGACGGCGATCCCGGCGGCACCGAGGCCAATGACGAGCACGTGCAGATCCTCCAGCCGCCTGCCGGTGAGCTTGACCGCGTTCAGGAGCGCCGCCATCACGACCACCGCGGTGCCGTGCTGGTCGTCGTGGAAGACCGGGATGTCGAGCTGCTCCTTGAGCCGCTCCTCGATCTCGAAGCAGCGCGGCGCCGAGATGTCCTCGAGGTTGATGCCACCGAAGGCCGGCGCGATCAGCTTGACCGTGCGCACGATCTCATCGGCGTCGGTCGTCTCCAGGCAGATCGGGAAGGCATCCACGCCGGCGAACTCCTTGAACAGGCAGCACTTGCCCTCCATCACCGGCATCGCCGCGCGCGGGCCGATGTTGCCGAGGCCGAGCACGGCGCTGCCGTCTGATACGACGGCCACGGTGTTGCGCTTGATCGTGTACTGAAAGGCCTTGTCTTCGTCGTCGGCGATCGCCAGGCACACGCGCGCCACTCCGGGGGTGTAGGCCATCGAGAGGTCGTCGCGCGTCTTCAGCGGGTGCTTGTTGTGCTGTTCGATCTTGCCGCCCACGTGCAGCAGGAAGGTGCGGTCGGTCGTGTCGATGACCTCCGCCCCCTCGATCGCGTTGATCGCCGCGATGATGCGCTCCCAGTGGGCGCGGTCGGAGGCGTCGACCACGATGTCGCGCAGGCTCTGTCCGCCGTCGACGTCCACGAGGTCGACGGCGCCGACCATGCCGCCCGTCTCGCCGATCGTGCTCGTGACGTTCCCGAGGATGCCCTGGGAGTCCTCGAGCTTGACGCGGATGGTGAGACGGTATTGCGCGCTTGGGGTTGCGCTCACGGGGTGTGCTCCTAGGTCGTTTGGCGGGACGGGATGTTAGGAGGTATGCGTCCCGAGCACTCCTTCGTGTTTGCGGAGCTCTGCTCCCCGCCGCTCCGGTGGTGCTCGTAGAGTGCTCAGACGATGCCGAGGAGCTCCACACCCGATACGGGTCCCGACGGGGCCGCCCGCGCGGGCGCGCGCGGGCGCGCGAGTCGTCTCGTTCGGAGTGATCAGGCATGAGCGCGCAGGCCCCCAGCGAGAGGCGTTTGTTCCTAATAGACGGCCCGAGCCTCGTCTATCGCGCCTTCTACGCCCTGCCCGAGTCGATCGCCACCTCCACGGGCATTCCCACCAACGCGATCTTCGGGTTTGCCTCGATGCTCGTGAAGATCGTGACCGAGCACGGCGTCTGCCCGACGGTGGTCGCCTGGGACGCCGGCACCTCGGGACGCAGCGAGCTGTTCGCCGAGTACAAGGCGCAGCGGCGCTCCCGCCCGGATCTGCTCAAGCAGCAGTGGCCGGCGATGGAACCGCTGGTGGAGGCGTTCGGCTATCGCAACGTGCGCGTCGAGGGCTATGAGGCCGACGACGTGATCGCATCGCTCGCCGAGCGTGCGCTGAAGGCGAGCCCGCCGGTGCCGGTGATGATCGTGACCGGCGATCGCGACGTCTTTCAGCTGATCGACCCCGATGGCCTGGTGAAGGTGATGGCCACCTCGCGGGGCATCACCGACACCAAGACCTATGACCGCCAGGCGGTGATCGACCGCTACGGCATCCCGCCCGAGCTGATCCCGGACTTCTACGGCCTGAAGGGCGACACCTCAGACAACATCCCCGGAATTCCCGGGATCGGCGACAAGACCGCAAGCGATCTGATCCAGGCGTATGGCTCGCTCGAGCAGGTGCTCGCCCACGTCGATGACGTCAAAGGCGCCAAGCGCAAACAGAACCTGATCGAGCACGCCGAGGACGCGCGTGTCTCAAAGCAACTGGCCACCGTCCAGCGCGACGTGGCGGTCGACTTCGACATCGCCGTCGAGGCCGCCCGCGAGCCCGATCGCTCGCGGGTCCGCGAGGTCTTCCGCGAGTACGAGCTGCGCGACCCGCTGCGTCGCCTGGAGGAGGCGCTTGGCGACCCCGGGGTGGCCGCCCCCGCGCCGTCCGCCCAGGTCACGCTGACCGCGCGCGTGCGGGCCGGCTCGCCGCGCGAGATCCCCAAGCTCGGCAACGCCGAGACCGAGCTCCACGTGGTCGTGCGCGAGAGCGAGGCGCCCGAGGGCGAGCTGTTCGCCGACGGTCCGCCATGGCGCTTCGCGGTCGCCGCCGACGGTGATGTGATCGCCGGTGACTGCGCCGGGCCGGAGGAGGTGGCCGGCGCCTGCGCAGATCGCCCGGTCGTGGCCCATGATGCGAAGGGACTCGGCGTGGTGCCTCCGGGGCTCGTCCACGACACGCTGCTCGGCGCCTACCTGCTCGAGCCGGCGCGCCGCGGCTACCCGTTCGCCGAGCTCTGCGAGGAGCGCGGCTTCGCCACCGATCTCGACGATCTCCTCGCCGGCGAAGCCGTCCTGCTGGGCGCGCTGGCCGACTGGCAGCGCGAGCAGATCGCAGAGCGTGGGTTGGAGGCGCTGATGCGCGAGATCGAGCTGCCGCTCGTGGCCGTGCTGCGCGAGATGGAGCTGCTCGGGGTGCGGCTCGACCTCGACCGCCTGGCCGAGATCACCGCGCGCGTGCGCGAGGAGATCGACGGGCTCGAACGCGACATCTTCATGCTCGCCGGCACCGAGTTCCTGATCGCCTCGCCCCAGCAGCTGGGGGAGATCCTGTTCGAGAAGCTCGGGCTCTCGCGCAAGCGCCGCGGCAAGACCGGCTTCTCAACCGACGCCCGGGTGCTGCAGGCGATCCGCTCCGAGCACGAGATCATCCCCAGGATCGAGCGCTGGCGCGAGCTCTCGACGCTGATCAAGACCTACCTCGACGTGCTCCCGGCGCTCGTGGACGAGCGCTCGCGGATCCACACCACCTTCCTGCAGGCGGTCGCGCAGACGGGACGCCTGTCGAGCACCAACCCCAACATGCAGAACGTCCCGATCCGCACGCCACTGGGGCGCGAGATCCGCGGCTGCTTCGAGGCCGAGGAGGGCAACCTCCTGATCTCGGCCGACTACTCCCAGATCGAGCTGCGCGTGCTGGCGCACGCGGCCGAGGAGGACGTCCTGATGGAGATCTTCGCCCGCGGCGAGGACGTCCACACGGCGACCGCGTCGCGCGTCTTCGGCGTCGAGCCGGACGCGATCGACCCGGGGATGCGCTCGAAGGCGAAGATGATCAACTACGGCATCGTCTACGGGCTCTCCGACTACGGCCTGGCCGATCGCCTGAACATCCCGCGGGCCGAGGCCAAGGACTTCATCGACGCCTACCTCGAGCGCTTCCCCAGGGTCGCCGCCTTCATGGCTGAGACGATCGAGCGCGCCAAGGAGGCCGGAGACGTGCAGACGCTGTGGGGCCGCCGGCGCCAGATCCCCGAGCTGCGCGCCCGCAACTACCAGGTGCGAACGCTCGGCGAGCGACTCGCCGTCAACACCGTCATCCAGGGCACGGCCGCCGACATCATCAAGCTGGCGATGGTCCGCTGCCACCGCGCGCTTGCCGAGTCGGGGCTGCAGACGCGCCTGCTGCTCACGATCCACGACGAGCTCCTGTTCGAAGGGCCGCCGCAGGAGAGCGACGCTGCGAAGGATCTGGTCGAGCGCGAGATGGTCGGCGTCTGGGGCGAGCGCGAGCCGCCGCTGGCGGTCGACATCGGCGCCGGGCGCAACTGGCTGGAGGCCAAGTGAGCGCCGCTCACGCGCAGCTCAGCCGAGCGCTGTGCGAAAGCCCTCGCGCCAGCTCGGGTGCGTAGGGGTCCAAGCGAGCTCGCGCCTGGCCAGCTCGTTGGAGGCGCCCTGCGCGCCGGTCATTATGCCGACGCCGTAGCTGCCGGCGAGCGGCCGCGCGAGCCACGCCGGCACCCGGCGCGGGCGCGGCGCCCCGAGCGCGTCGGCGAGCGCGGGAAGCCACTGCGCGACCGGCGCCGGATCGTCGTCCACGATGTTGTACACGCGGGGCCCGTCCACGCTCAGGGCGGCCAATGTCGCGGCGGCGGCGTCGTCGACGTGGATGAACGACCACACCCCCTGGCCGTGCCCGACGATCGGCAGGCGCCGGCGTGAGACGTCTTCGCCGGTCGAGCCGCGTGGGGAGATGGCGCTGCCGGGGCCGTAGAAGTAGCCGTAGCGCAGCGAGACGCCTCCGGCGCTCGCGACCGTGCGCTCGAGCTCGTCGAGGGCGCGGGTCGAGCGCCTGAATGGCTCCGGCACGTCGAGGTACAGCGGATCCCGCTCTTGGTGCACGGTCCCGGGCAGACCGGGCGCATAGGCGAAGGCGATGCTCTGGGCGATGATCCGCGTGGCCCCTGCCGCCTGCGCGGCCTCGACGAGGTTGCGGGTGCCCTCGCTGCGCAGGCGGTCGTTGGCAGCGAACTCGCTGGTCATCCTGCGCGGGTTGATGCGAGCGGGGATCGAGGTCAGTTGGTGGATCACCGCATCCGGGCGCGCCGCGCTCACGGCCGCGCGCACCGCGGCTGCGTCGAAGGCGTCGGCGAGGACCGGCTCCGCGCCGGCTGCCCGCAGCTGATCGTGCTTCGCCGGCGAGCGGGTCATGCCCGTGACCTCGTGACCCGCCTCGATCAGCCGTGGCACGAGCCTGCGCCCGATCACGCCGGTGGCGCCCGCGAGGAAGACCCTCATGCCGTGGCGTGCTCGCGCTCGGGGATCGCTCGCGCGCCCGCGCGGCGCTGATCCTCGCGCTCGTGGATGGCGCAGACCATCCCCTCCCTGAAGCCGGCGGGCGTCATGTCGAAGGCGCTGTTGAAGCGCGCCCGCATGTTCTCCAGCGCGATCACGTTCGTGAGCTCGACCAGTTGGCGCTCGTCGAAGTGCCTGCGCAGCGCCGCGAACAGCTCGTCGCTGACCGAGGCGGGGGTGCGGCTCATCGCGGTTGTGTAGTCGAGCACCAGGCATTCGAGCTCGCTGAAGGCGCCGCTCTCGCGGTAGCGGGGCAGCGCGAGCAGCTGCTCCTCGGTGGTACCCGCCTCGCATGCCAGCGAGGAGGCGATGTCGCAGCAGAACTCGCAGTTGACCAGCGCCGCGACCTTCGTCTCGGCGAGCGCCTTCAGGCGCTCCTCGACGCGCTGCTGCTTGGCGGTCGCCTTCTCGAAGGCGCCGTAGCCGAGCAGCAGCCGGGGGAGGTGCGCGTAGACACCGATCGGGTCCACGTCACGACCGAGCGCGCGTCGCGAGAGCCTGTAGACGAGCCGCACGAGGGGGCTTGCCTCGCGGGGGCTGACACCGTCGATCCTGGTCATCGTTGAACCTCCAGTGGTCGCATGGACTCGCGCGCGAGCCACACCAACGCCACGGTGGCGAGCGCGAGGGATATGAAGTCGGCGGGCCCGAGCCAGTGGGGGTGGGCGGCGCCGATGTCGGCGAGGTGGTTGAGCGCGTGCAGGGCGAACTGCACCGCCACGCAGCAGAGCACCGGGGCGCGCCACTGCACGCGCCATACGGCGATCAGCAGCGCCACGCCAAAGGCGCACTCGAAGCTCGCCACGTCGCGCAGGTAGTGGTCGTTCTGCACCCCGAACGGGCCCACATCCGCGAAGAAGGTGCCCGGGAGGAGAACCATCAGCGCGGCGAGCGCGAAGTGGACCGCGGCGAACGCGATCAAGCCTGCGCGAACTGTTGACATGGGCGCTACTCTACCCCAACGTGGATCCCATAAAGTGACCAGTCAAGCTACAAAAACGGGTACCAGTAGAGGGCCTGAGCTGCTCATCGAGCTGCGCGGAAGCCGGCGGCGCGCCCAGCTCGAGGACCGGCTGCGGGGCCTCGTGCGCGACGGCACGCTGGCGCCCGACACGCGCATGCCATCGTCGCGCGCCCTCGCCGACGACCTCGGCGTGTCCAGGCGTCTCGTGGTGGACGCCTACGCCCAGCTGTTGGCCGAGGGCTACTTCACGGCTCGACCGGGCGCCGGCACCTACGTCGCCGCGAGCGCCACCCCGCCCGACGGCGCGCCCGAGGCGGTCAGCGAGGGTACCCCGCGGTTCGACTTCTTTCCCGGGGCTCCCGATCTGGCGTCCTTTCCGCGAGCGCTGTGGCTGCGAACGCTGCGGGAGGTGCTGCGGTCGGCGCCTCCGAGCACGTTCGCCTATCCCGATCCGCGGGGATCGGTCGAGCTGCGCAGGGCGCTCGCGGGATACCTGCGCCGTGTGCGGGGCGTGGTCGTGGAGCCCGAGTCGATCGTCGTCTGCGCCGGGGCCACACAGGGTCTGGCGCTACTCGGGCGGGCGCTCGCGCGCAGCGGCACCCGCGCCATCACGGTCGAGGATCCGGGCCTTCCCCCACATCGAGCGGTGCTCGCCTATGCGGGGCTGGAGGTCCACGGCGCACCAGTGGACGAGGAGGGGCTCGACGTCGAGCAGGTGAGCTCGCCGGTGGTCCTCACGACACCCGCGCACCAGCTGCCGATGGGAGTGGCGCTCTCGCCCGCGCGCCGCAGCGCGCTGATCCGCTGGGCGCGGGCGGGCGGGCTGGTGATCGAGGACGACTACGACGCCGAGTTCCGCTACGACCGCGCGCCGCTGGGTGCCCTGCAAGGCCTCGCGCCGGATCGCGTGGTCTATCTCGGCACCGCCTCCAAGACGCTCGCGCCGGGGCTGCGCCTGGGATGGCTCGTGCTGCCCGCCTGGCTGCGCGAGAGCGTGGTGGAGGCAAAGCTCCTCGACGACCTCGGCTCATCCACGATCGAGCAGCTCGTGCTGGCGCGGCTGCTGGAGACCGCGGCCTATGACCGGCATCTGCGCAAGGCCAGGCGGCGGAACCGCGCTCGTCGCGACGCCCTGACGGCCGCGGTCGCCGAGCACCTGCCGCAGGCGAAGGTCACGGGCATAGCGGCCGGGCTGCACGCTCTCGTGTGCCTGCCGCAGGCGTTCGAGGTGCAGCGGCTGATGGTGGAGGCGTGGAAGCGCTCGCTCGGGGTGTATCCGCTCGCCGTGCACCTGATCGAGCAGTCGGTCGAGAGCGACGCGCTCGTGCTCGGCTACGGCAACCTCTCCGAGCCGGCGATCGTCGAGGGCATCCGCCGACTGGGCGCCGTCCTGGAGGCGCTATGGGGGTCAGGCGGATGAGCACGGGAGACGGGGAGTCCAACCCGAACCGCCGACCGGCCCGCCGCGGCGCGAGGCCGGTGCCCGGGAGGCGCCTGCCGCTGGCGCTCCCCGGGGCACGCCTGGTGGCCCGCACCGCGCCGCAGGGCGCCCGCGAGATCGTGGACGCCGTGCGCAGTGGATCGCCGGCCGAGCTGGCGGCCTGCAAGCGCACGCTGCTCGTCAGCTTCCGCCGCGACGGCAGGGCCGTGCCCACACCCGTGTGGGCCGCGGAGGCGGGCGGGATCTTCTACGTCCGCACGGAGCGCCGCGCGGGCAAGGTCAAGCGGCTGCGCCGCGATCCGCGCCTTCTGCTCGCTCCGTGCACGGTTCGCGGCGTGCCCCTCGGCGCTCCGCTCGAGGCGCATGCGCGGCTGCTCGACGTCGATCGGGAGGGGCTCGCCGAGCGGACGCTCGCGAGCCGCTACGGCGCGGGGCGCGCGCTGTTCGAGCTGGCGATGGACCTGCTGCGCGTGGACATGGGCTATCTGGCGATCGAGCCTGGACCCTGGGTTCGGGGGAGCTGAACCCGGCGCGGCGCGCGCGGCGCGCAGGCTCAGGCGCCGACGGAGGCGGGGTGCAGGTGTGAGCTGGAGCGTTGCCCGGACCCCACGAACGACGGAGGAGCGATGTCCAGGTAGTGCCTGAACGCCCACTTCGAGAGCCTCGGACTCTCGAAGGCGTGGATGATGGCCGTCGTGGCGCGGCTGGGCGTCAGCTGGCCGATCGCGCGCTGGACCCCCAGCAGCCAGCGGAATTTCCGCGCGTGGGCATCGGAGAAGGCCGCGTATCGCTCCAACGCCTGCTCGCGGCTGGAGCGGCCTTCGATCACTCCCCGCAGCTCGCGCCCGCAGGCCAGGCCGAAGTACAACGCGGTGCGGATTCCCTCGGCGGTGAGTGGGAGACAGTGCCCGGCCGAGTCGCCCGCGAAGAACAGATCGTCCTCGACCGCGCGGCGCAACTGGTGGGGTATCCAGTTGCCCTGATAGCCCTCCGGGGGCAGGCCCAGATCGTGCGCGAGCCTGACGGTCGGCTCCTTGACGTGATGGGAGGGCCAGAACGAGCCCACGCCGACGCGGAGCTCATCCGCGGCCGGGAAGCACCACCCGTACCCGGCCCGGATGTAGGTCGGGTCGATCCACAGCTCCATCTCATCGCCCGTGCCGGGCGGGTGGACCTCCAGGCCGCGCGAGAGGCGGGCCTTGGGTGGTTGGATGGGGGTGGCGTTGGAGAGCGAGCGTCGCCAGCCGAGGGCGTCGACGATCAGCGGGGCGCGCAGCTCGCCGCGGTCGGTCGCGACCGTGAAGCCCTTCCGAGCGGTGACGGTCGCGGTCTCGAACTCGATCTCCAGGGAGTCGGCCTGCGCCCACAGCAGGGCGCACAGCTCGCGGTAGTCGAACGTGGAGAAGGACCACGGCAGCTGCCAGCGAGCGGTCCGAAAGGGCGTGTGCACGACGAGCTCGTCGAAGCTCTGGCGCAGAGAGCCCATCAGGTCGAGCGCCTGCAGCCACAGCGTGGGGACACCGCAGGCCGAGGTCTGGCGCTCGCCGATCTCATAGCGGTCGATCACGAGCACCCGCGCGCCGCTGCCGGCGAGCTCCCGCGCGACCGCCAATCCCGCGAAGCTCGCCCCGCAGACGAGCACGTCGCAATCGCGCTCCAAGCGGGTGCGCTGCTCTCCCCGCTTCGTCGCTCGAACAGGCATGTGCCCGGCAATGATACGGCTGCGCTACGCTTCGGCCGGTGCAAACACTGATGGAGAATCCCGGGGCACGGGTCGTCGACGGGTCGAATGGCCTTCTGCTCGAAGTGGACGGCCAGATCGTCCCCAACTACGACGCCACCTTCAGGGCCATAGAGGAGGGCGAGGTCGTCACCGGCCACGTCGTCCGGATCGACAAGGACGAGGTCCTCGTCGACATCGGCTACAAGTCCGAGGGCGTCATCCCGGCCAACGAGCTTTCGATCCGCAAGGCCGTCGATCCGAACGAGGAGGTCCACCTCGGCGAGGAGGTCGACGCGATCGTCATGACCAAGGAGGACCAGGACGGTCGCCTGATCATGTCCAAGAAGCGCGCGCGCTTCGAGAAGGCCTGGCGCCGCATCGAAACCGCGGCCGAGTCCGGCGAGCCGGTCGAGGGCACGGTCATCGAGGTCGTCAAGGGCGGCCTGATCATCGACCTCGGCGTGCGCGGCTTCCTGCCCGCGTCGCTGGTCGACATCCGCCGCGTGCCCAACCTCGACGAATACATGGGCACGAAGATCGAGACCAAGGTGATCGAGCTCAACCGCTCGCGCAACAACGTGGTGCTGTCCCGTCGAGCGGTCCTCGAGGAGGAGCGCAAGGAGGTCCGCCAGCAGATCCTCGACCGCCTCCAGCCCGGCCTGGTCGTCGAGGGACAGATCTCCAACATCGTCGACTTCGGCGCGTTCGTCGACCTCGACGGCATCGACGGCCTGATCCACATCTCCGAGCTCTCGTGGTCGCACGTCAACCACCCGAGCGAGATCCTCTCGATCGGCGACACCGTCAAGGTCAAGGTGCTCGACATCGACCGCGACCGTCAGCGCATCTCGCTGGGTCTCAAGCAGACCCAGGAGGACCCGTGGCAGCGGATCGTGGACACCTACAACGTCGGCGACGAGCTCGAGGGCAAGGTGACCAAGGTCGTGACCTTCGGCGCCTTCGTCGAGATCCTCGATGGCGTCGAGGGCCTCGTGCACATCTCCGAGCTTGCGCCCCACCATGTGGAGAGTCCGCGGGAGATCGTCCACCCTGGCGATGAGATCAGGGTCAAGATCCTCGAGATCGACTCTGAGCGCAGGCGCCTGTCGCTGTCGGCCAAGCGCGTGGAGGATCAGATCCTGCCGGTGTCGCGTCCCGGCGAGCCCGAGCGCCCGGCGGCCCCATCCGCCGAGCCCGGCGAGCAGGACGGCGTCGAGGACGCAGGCACCGCCGAGTTTGCACCGGAGGCCGAGGCCAGCGCAGCGGTGACCGACATCGAGGCCCCCGCGTCCGAGACCGCCGAGACGGCGGCGACCGAGGAGGCTCCTGCGCCGGTGGCCGAGGCTGCGGTCGAGGCTCCCGCTCCCGCTGCCGCCGCGACAGACGGCGAGGCCGACGACGACAGTGCTCTGCGGGCGGCTGACACCGCCGAGGCCGCACCGGCCGAGCCCGCTGCTGCGCAGGAGGGCGAGCCCGCGCTCGCCTCCGAGCCCGCGCAGCAGGACTGACGCGGACTGGGCGGTTCGGGGCGGTGAAGGCTGCGGTGCCCTTCGTCGGGTTGACCGGCGGTCTCGGCGCCGGCAAGTCCACGGCGCTGGCCGCGCTCGCGCGCCTGGGCGCAGAGACGCTCTCGAGCGACGCGGTCGTCCACGAGCTCTACGAGGGCGATCAGCTGCGCGAGGCCGTGGTTGGGCGCTTCGGCGCCGAGGTGGCGCCGGGCGGGGTGGTGGATCGTTCTGCTGTGGCACGGCGCGCGTTCGCGACGTCCGGGGACCGCGCCTGGCTCGAGGGTGTCGTATGGCCGCTCGTCGGCGCTCGTGTCGCGGGTTGGCTGGAGCGCGCGCGGGCTCGTTCTCCGGCCCCGCGTGCGGCCGTGGTGGAGGTGCCGCTGCTGTTCGAGGCGGGCCTTCAGGATCTCTATGACGCCACGATCGCGGTCGTCGCCGAGGAGGCGCTTCGCCGTGAGCGCGCCGCCTCGCGCGGACACGCGCTCGTGGAGGAGCGCGCCGCGCGCCAGCTCTCCCAGCGGGAGAAGGCGCAGCGTGCGACATTCGTGGTGCACAACGACGGCACCGAGGCGGATCTCGAACGGGAGCTGTCGGCGGTGCTTGACAAGCTTGGAGGATGAGGCAGCGCACGCTCGGAACCGGTGTGGCGATCGCGGCGATTCTCCTATGCGCGGCGGTGGTGATCTCCGGGCTCAAGCAGGCGAACCGCTCGGGGCTGCCGCTGAGCGACGCGAGCATCATCCGCGAACAGGCGGCCGCAAAGCACCTCGATCCGGCGCTGATCGCCGCCGTGATCTACGCCGAGACGAAATTCGAACCGAGGCCGTCCTCGGCCGGGGCCCAGGGCCTGATGCAGATACTGCCGGCCACGGCCTACTACCTGGCGCACCTCTCGGGCGGCAGCCGCTTCACCGCCAGCGATCTGGCGACCCCGCGCGTCAACGTCGCCTACGGCAGCTACTACCTGCGATATCTGCTCGACCACTACGGCGGCAACGAGATGCTCGCGGTGGCCGCCTACAACGGCGGGCTGGCCAACGTGGACCGCTGGGTGGCGCAGGCCAACGGGGCCGGGCGGAGCCTGACCGCGCAGGCGATTCCCTTCCCCGAGACCCGCGAATACGTCCAGCGCGTGCTCGGCGCCCAGCGCGCCTACCGCGCCACCTACCCGCGCGAGCTCGGCATCTCCTAGCGCTTCCACCCCGAGCTCGCGGGGCCCCGTCCGCCTCCGGTCGGCTCGCTACGGTAGAGGGCGTGCCCGACTTCAAGCTCGACTCGGTCTTCACGCCGACGGCCGACCAGCCCAAGGCGATCGAATCGATCGCCGAGGGAATCCTCGCGGGGGAGCGCTTCCAGACGCTGCTCGGCGCCACTGGAACCGGCAAGACCATGACGATGGCCGGCGTGATCGAGGCCGTGCAGCGCCCGACGCTCGTGATCGCCCACAACAAGACGCTCGCGGCGCAGCTGTGCAACGAGTTCCGCACCTTCTTCCCGGACAACGCCGTCGAGTACTTCGTGTCCTACTACGACTACTACCAGCCCGAGGCCTATGTCCCGAGCCGGGACCTCTACATCGAGAAGGACTCGGCGATCAACCAGGAGATCGACCGGCTGCGCCACGCGGCCACGGCCGCCGTGTTCGCCCGGCGCGACGTGATCGTGGTCGCCTCGGTGTCCTGCATCTATGGCCTGGGCTCGCCTGAGACGTATGAGATGAACATGCAGATCCTCAGGCGCGGCGAGGAGATCGATCGCGACACGCTGCTTCGCAAACTGGTCTCGATCCAGTACACGCGCAACGACAGCGTGCTCTCGCGCGGCAGCTTCCGCGTGCGCGGGGACACGCTCGAGGTGTTCCCGGCCTACGCCGAGACGGCCTTCCGCGCGACCATGTTCGGCGATGAGGTCGAACGCCTGCAGCAGTTCGACCCGCTCACCGGCGAGCTGATCGCGGACGACATCGAGCACGTGGCGATCTGGCCGGCGACGCACTACAACGTCAAGGAGGGCACGATCGAGGCGGGCGTGGCCGAGATCGGACGGGAGCTGAACGAGCGCTGCGAGCAGCTCGAGTCCGAAGGCAAGCAGCTCGAGTCCCACCGCCTGCGCCAGCGCACGCAGTACGACATGGAGATGCTCAGGGAGGTGGGCTTCTGCTCGGGCATCGAGAACTACTCGCGCATCCTCGACGGGCGCGCACCCGGCTCACGGCCCTACTGCCTGATCGACTACTTCCCCAAGGACTTCGTGTGCTTCTGCGACGAGTCCCACCAGACCGTCCCCCAGATCGGCGGCATGTACGAGGGCGACCGCTCCCGCAAGCAGACGCTCGTGGACTATGGCTTCAGGCTGCCGAGCGCGATGGACAACCGCCCCCAGACGTTTCAGGAGTTCCTCTCGATCACGCCGCAGCTGCTGTTCGTCTCGGCCACCCCGGGCGAATACGAGCGCACGAAAGCGACGCGGATCGTCGAGCAGATCGTCCGTCCGACCGGGATCGTGGACCCCGCGGTGGAGGTGCGCGAGACGAAGAACCAGATCGACGACCTGATGAACGAGGTGCGGGTGCGGGTCGATCGCAACGAGCGCGTGCTCGTGACGACGCTGACCAAGAAGATGAGCGAGGACCTCTCGCAGTACCTGCTCGAGATGGGCTTCAAGACGCGCTACCTGCACTCCGAGATCGACACGCTCGAACGCATCCAGATCATCCGCGACCTGCGCCTGGGGGAGTACGACGTGCTCGTCGGCGTGAACCTGCTGCGCGAGGGCCTCGACCTCCCCGAGGTCTCGCTGGTGGCGATCCTGGACGCCGACAAGGAGGGCTTCCTGCGCGGCGAGACCTCGCTGATCCAGACGATCGGCCGGGCCGCGCGCAACGTGGACGGGAAGGTCCTGATGTACGCCGACAAGGAGACCAGGGCGATGCGCGCCGCGATCTCCGAGACGGACAGGCGGCGCGAGATCCAGCTGGCATACAACGTCGAGCACGGCATCACGGCCGCCACGATCGTCAAGGGCATCTCGGACATCGCCGAGTTCCTGCAGGCCGAGTCCAAGGTCCCGCGCGGGCGCAAACGGCGCACCGCCAAGCGCGGCGCGGCCAAGGAGATGCCTCAGCATGAGCTCGAGCGGATGGTCGTCGAGCTCGAGGAGGAGATGATCGCGGCCGCTGACGATCTGCGCTTCGAGTACGCCGCGCAGCTGCGGGACGAGCTGCGCGAGCTTCGTCGAGATCTCCAGGAGATACGCGCAGAGGAGGCTCCCGCGAGCTCCGTTTCGACTGGCGAGACCCCGACGGGCGACATCGCCTAGGATGCGCGCCGTGGGGTTCGATCGCCAGGCCATCGAACGTAGGGACTTCCCGATCGGGCGGCGGGGTTACGACCCCTCGGCGGTGGATGCCCACCTACGTACGCTGGCGGCGGAGTTCGACGAGCTCCAGCGCGCCGCGATCGGAGGCGCCGCTGACGTGTCGCTCGCTTCGACGGCCGGCAACCACGTGCAGGGCATCATCGAGGCGGCCGAGACGGCCGCGGCGGAGATCGAGCGCCACGCCCTCGAAAACGCTCGCCAGGTGCGCGAGGCGGCCGATCGCGACGCCGAGCGCACCCGCGAAGAGGCCATCGAGAAGGCGGGTGCCCACGTCGCGGGAGTCGCCCAGGTGGCCGCCACGCTGCTGGAGCGGGTCAGCTCGATGGACGGCGAGGTCAGCGGCCTGGTCGAGAGCCTGCGCTCGGGAGCGAGCCGCCTGGCGGCCGATCTCGCAGCCGTGGAGGCTGGCATGGGTGAGCTCTACGACACCGCCGCCGGGCGCAACCTGCCCGAGCCGCAGCCGAGCAACGCATTCGCATTCGAGGCCGAGCTCGACAACGCCCTCGCAGCGCCCGCCCTCGCCCCGCAGCAGACGTCCTTGGGAGCGCTCGAACCCGAGCCGCCCCAGCAGGCGCCGGCCCCCGGCGATCTCGACGGCGCTCGCCTGATCGCCCTGAACATGGCGCTCAACGGCGAGCCCCGCGCCGAGACCGAGCGCTACCTGGCCGAGAACTTCCAGTTGCCCGACCGCCTGAAGCTCATCGACGAGGTCTACGCGGCGATCGAGGGGTAGCTGCCAGCTCGAGCTAGGACGGCGGCAGCTGCGCCGGATCGAGGATCGCCAGCTCGTCGAAGTACCGCCTGTAGAAGCCACGATCCCGCGTGAGCAGCCGATCGGCTCGTGCGGTCGCGTGAGCGCCGATCAAGAAGTCTGCGACGATCCGCTCGCGTGTACCGCCGGCCTCGCGATATGCCCGCCAGCTCGCAGCGGCTGTAAGTGACGTCTCGGCGTCCAGTGGCGAGAAGTCGACTCGCAGCCTGGCGAGCGCGGCCGTCGCGTCGGCTGTAGCGGGAAACGATGCACCGGTCTCCGCCCAAACCACCTCGCAGGCGATGACGCTGCCCTCTGTCAAAGACGTGCGCAACGCTCGAGCTGAGCGTGGCCCGTACTCGGCGTCCGCGCCGAAGATGTCGAGCAGCACGCTCGTGTCGACGGCTGTGATCACACGGCGTCTGGTGTCCCGCGCAGCGCGCGGATCGCATCGTCGGTGCTCTCGTGGGTGCTGAGGATGCCGTAGACGCTTCCAACGGGGTCCTCGCTTGGCGCGGCCTTTCGGGCCACCAGCCGGCCACCATCCTCTGTGAGCTCCAACTGGTCTCCCGCGCGGATGTCGAGCCGATCGCGCAGTCGCTTGGGGACGGTGATCTGACCCTTCTCGGAGACGGTCGTACGCATCATCCTACAAATCTAGCAGGAATTCCTACTGATAGATCTTACTTCGGGCGACACACCGCGGCCACAAGACGAACGTCTGTTCGCCGTCATAGAATGACCGGGCATGGCTGCCGGTAACCAGATCGTCGTCTCAGGCGCGCGCGAGCACAACCTCAAGGACATCTCCCTTGCGCTGCCGCGGGACGCCCTCGTCGTGATCACGGGCCTCTCGGGATCGGGCAAGTCGAGCCTCGCCTTCGACACGATCTACGCCGAGGGACAGCGGCGCTACGTCGAGTCGCTGTCGGCCTACGCGCGCCAGTTCCTGGGGCAGATGGACAAGCCGGACGTGGACTCGATCGAGGGGCTCTCGCCGGCGATCTCGATCGACCAGAAGACGACCTCGCGCAACCCCCGCTCGACGGTGGGCACCGTGACCGAGATCTACGACTACCTGCGACTGTTGTGGTCACGGGTGGGCAAGCCGCACTGTCCGATCTGCGGGCGCCCGATCGTGGGCCAGTCGGCCGAGCAGATCATCGACCAGGTGATGGAGCTCGCCGACGGGACCCGCTTCATGGTGCTGGCGCCGGTCGTGCGTGGGCGCAAGGGCGAGTACGGCAAGCTGCTCGAGGAGCTGCGCACGGACGGCTTCGCGCGCGTGAAGATCGACGACCGCGTGCGGATGCTCGAGGAATCGATCGTCCTGGACAAGCGCTACAAGCACGACATCTCGGTGGTGGTCGACCGCCTGGTGATGCGCCACGACGTGCGCAAGCGACTCGCCGACTCGATCGAGACGGCCGTCGGGCTGGCCGAGGGCCTGGTCGAGATCGAGGCCGTCGGCTCGGCCAAGCAGCGGGAGGAGGGCGAGCACGCGACCGGCGCCAAGGGGACGCGCGCGCCGTCCGGGCAGATCGTTCCGGGCGTGGCGCCCGAGCCGGGCACGATCTTCACCTTCTCCGAGCGCTTCGCCTGCCCCGAGCACGGCCCGTCGCTCGTGGAGCTCGAGCCGCGGATCTTCTCGTTCAACTCCCCGCACGGGGCCTGCGACCGCTGCACGGGGCTCGGCTCGATGATGGAGATCGACCCAGAGCTCCTCGTGCCCGACCCCTCGCTCTCGATCGGCGAAGGCGCGATTGCGCCCTGGGCCAACAGCGCGTCCAACTACTACGAGCAGATGACAGAGGCGATCGCCGAGATGTACGACATCGACCTCGACGCCCCCTGGGACGAGCTGCTCGAGTCTCAGCGCGCCGTGTTCCTACACGGAACGGGCGGTGAGCCCGTGCAGGTGACCTACCGCAACCGCTATGGGCGCAGGCGCTCCTACGCCACGCGCTTCGAGGGCATCGTGGCCAACCTCCAGCGTCGCTATCGCGAGACCGATTCGGAGTGGACGCGGGAGAAGATCGAGGAGTTCATGTCGCTGCGCGCCTGTCCGGCGTGCGGGGGAGCGAGGCTGCGTCCGGAGTCCAGGGCGGTCCTGGTGGGAGGTACGCGGATCGAGGACTTCTGCGCGCTCTCGGCACGCCGTGCGTTGGAGTGGCTCGAGCAGGTCGAGCTCTCGGAGACCGACCGTCACGTCGCGCGACTGATCCTGCGCGAGATCTCAGAGCGCCTGCAGTTCCTGGAGAACGTGGGCATCGGATATCTCTCGATGGAGCGCGCCGCGGCGACGCTCTCGGGCGGCGAGGCCCAGCGCATCCGCCTGGCCACGCAGATCGGCTCTTCGCTCGTAGGCGTGCTCTACATCCTCGATGAGCCCTCGATCGGCCTGCACCAGCGCGACAACTCCAAGCTGATCGGGACGCTCGAGCGCCTGCGCGACCTCGGCAACACCGTGATCGTGGTCGAGCACGACGAGCAGACGATGCGCGCGGCCGACCACCTCGTCGACCTCGGGCCGGGAGCCGGCGAACACGGCGGGCGCATCGTCGCCGAGGGCACCGCCGAGGAGGTCCAGCGGGTCAAGGGGTCGCTGACCGGTCAGTACCTGGCCGGCACACGCACGGTCGAGGTGCCCGAGAAGCGGCGCACCCCGAGCGGCTATGTGGAGATCCTGGGGGCAAGCCAGCACAACCTCCGCGACATCGACGTCCACGTGCCACTGGGCGTGCTCGCGTGCGTGACCGGCGTCTCCGGCTCGGGCAAGTCCACGCTCGTCAACGACGTCCTCTTCAAGGCCGTCGCAAGCCGCCTGCACCGGGCGCGCAAGCGTCCAGGAGCCCACCGCGCCATCCACGGGCTCGACCAGCTCGACAAGATCATCGCGGTCGACCAGTCGCCGATCGGGCGCACTCCGCGCTCCAACCCGGCCACCTACACGGGACTGTTCGACGTCATCCGCGACCTCTTCTCGAAGACCCAGGAGGCCCGTGCCCGCGGGTACAAGCCCGGACGCTTCAGCTTCAACGTCAAGGGCGGGCGCTGCGAGGTCTGTCGCGGCGACGGGCAGATCAAGATCGAGATGCACTTCCTGCCCGACGTGTACGTGCCCTGCGAACAGTGCCACGGCAAGCGCTACAACCGCGAGACGCTGGAAGTCCGCTTCAAGGGCAGGAGCATCGCCGACGTGCTGGACATGCCGGTCGAGGAGGCGCTCGGCTTCTTCGAGCACATCCCCAAGGTCCGCCGCCGCCTGGAGACGCTGGACGCGGTAGGCCTCGGCTATGTCCGCCTCGGCCAGCCCGCCACGACGCTCTCCGGCGGCGAGGCACAGCGCGTGAAGCTCGCCACCGAGCTCTCCAAGATCGCCACGGGCCGGACCCTCTACATCCTCGACGAGCCCACCACCGGCCTGCACTTCGCCGACGTGCAGCGTCTGCTGGAGGTGCTCCAGCGCCTGGTCGACGCGGGCAACAGCATCGTCGTGATCGAGCACAATCTCGACGTGATCAAGTGCGCAGACAGGCTGATCGACATGGGTCCGGAGGGCGGCGAGGAGGGAGGGATGGCGATCGCCGTGGGCACGCCCGAGGAGGTGGCCGCCGAGCCGTCGTCCCACACCGGCAGGTTCCTGGCCGAGCTGCTCGTGCCGGCGAAGGCGGGCGTGGCCGCCAAGGCGGCGAAGAAGCCCCCGCGCAGACGGCGCAGCAGGGTCGCTGCCTGAGGGCATGGGGGAGACCGCGCGCCAGGCCCGGCTGTGGGCGCAGAAGTGGCGCTGGTATGAGCAGAACGCGCTTCCCTGGAATCGGGCGCGCATCCATTGGGAGTTCCTCCGGCGTGAAGCCTTCGTGCGCTGGCCCGTGCACGGCAACGTGCTCGAGGCTCTGCGAGAGGGGCGCCTGGAGATCGGAGCGGGGACGCTCCTGGAGCCGGGCGTGTGGATCACCGCGCCCGGCGCCGCGCGCGTGCGGATTGGCGCCGGGACGTTCCTCAACAAAGGCGTGATGGTGGCAGCCGAGGGACTCGTCGAGATCGGCGATAACTGCATGCTGGCCAACGGCTGCTTCGTCTCGGACGCCAGCCACCGCTTCGACGATCCCGACAAGCCCGTCACCTGGCAGGGGTTCGAGAGCAGAGGGCCGACGCGGATTGGCGAGAACTGCTGGCTCGGCGCCAACGTGGTGGTGACGAGCGGTGTGACGATCGGGGAGCGCTGCGTGATCGGCGCCAACAGCGTGGTGACCAAGGACGTGGAGGCGTTCTCGATCGCGGCCGGCGCGCCCGCGCGGGTGCTCCGCCGCGTCGAATATACGTAGAGCGCCTGTCGCAGGCGGGAACTCGGCCGACCACGGCCGGTAAGCTCCGGCGATGCGCGTTCGGCTGCTCACCTCAACCGTTGCGATCACTGTCTGCCTCGTGTCGGTCGCACAGGCTGGAGCTCCCGCCAAGCCGCTCGTGCGAGCGGGCGGGTACGCGCCCCGCGCCAGCGAAACCACGGTCGAAGGCTATTCGAACGGAGGCGTTGACCTGATCGTTGGCAAGAGCCGCAAGACGATCACCAGCGGAGGCGTCGCCTGCTACACGGGCTCCACGCCCAGTGGGGGCCTCCCCGCGAACGACGAGGTCACGATCCACATTCCGCACCCGCTGGCGATCAGCCGCAGCGGCAGCTTCTCGTTCTCCGGTCCGGTCACGCTGACGCCCGAAGACTCCCAAACCGAGCAGACCTTCACGACGACCTTCACGATCAAAGGGCGCTTCCAGCGCGGGACGATCGCGGTCACGGGAACTGACTCGTCGCCGATCTGCCAGCCGTCGACGATCACCCACTTCCGGCTGCGTTACGACGCCTCTCTCTAGGCTCAGGCCAGATGCAGCAACTCGTGCAGCTCGGCGAGCTCGCCCGCGTCGATTGAGTAGGTGTGCTCGGGCCCCGGGTAGCGTCGTGCCCGCACGTCCTCGGCGTAGGCGGCCACGCCGTCGTTCATCTCCTGCTGGAGGTTGGCGTAGCGCTTGACGAACCGGGCTCCCAGGCCGTCACGGATGCCGAGCAGGTCGTGGAACACGAGCACCTGCCCATCGGTGCCCGCCCCGGCGCCGATCCCGATCACGGGTATCTCGAGCAACCCCATCAGCTCGTCGGTCACCGCGCTGGGGATCGCCTCGAACACGAGCGCGAAGCAGCCGGCCTCCTGCAGGGCGAGCGCCTCCGCGGCGATCTTGGCCGCGGAGGCCGCCGAGCGACCCTGCGCCTTCCATCCACCGAGAGCCGTCGAGGTCTGGGGGGTGAGCCCCACATGGCCCATCACGGGGATGCCGGCGCCCACGATCGCCCTGGCGCGACTGACAGAGGAGGGGCCGCCGCCCTCGAGCTTGACGGCCTCGCAGCCCGCCTCCTTGACCATCCGCATCGCCGTGGTGATGGCCTGCTCGTCGGAGACCTCATAGGAGCCGAAGGGCAGATCGCCGATCAGCAGCGGGGTGCGCAGGCCGCGGCGCACGGCGCGAGCGAGCACGAGCATGTCGTCGAGCACCACCGGGGTGGTGGCGCTGTAGCCGAGTACCGTGGTGGCGGCCGAGTCGCCGACGAGCACCAGATCCACGCCGCCGGCCTCCGCCGCGCGGGCGCTCGGATAGTCGTATGCGGTGACCATCACGATCGGTTCGCCCAGTCGCTTCTTCTCCATCAGTAGCGGCAGGGTCATGGGCAGCCGACCGGGATCGGACGGGGTGCGGACGTTGGGGTCGCTGGGGTGGGATGACATGGACTTCCTCTCTGACTGCGGTTGACGCGCGCTCAGGAGAGCAGCGTCGCCACCGCGTCGTCGATGGTGATGATGCGGTTGGTCTGCGCCTCGACGTGGACGACGCGAGGCTCGTATTCCTCCAGCTCGGCCTCGGCGTACTGGCCGTAGGAGATGACGATGATCGTGTCCCCGCGGTGGACCAGGCGGGCGGCTGCGCCGTTGACGCGCATGTCGCCCGAACCTCTCTCGCCCGCGATCGTGTAGGTCTCGAAGCGCGCGCCGTTGTCGACGTCCACCACGTGCACCTGCTCGTGCTCGAGGATGTCGGCGGCCTCGAGCAGGTCCGGGTCGATCGTGATCGAGCCGACGTAGTGCAGGTCGCAGTCGCTCACCGTGGCCCGGTGGATCTTCGACTTGAGCATCACACGCTGCATGTGGAGATCGCCTTTCCTGGGGACTGTGGAGCGGGGTGGGTGGGGGAGACGGCTTGCAGGAGGACGTTGTCGATCAGTCGGACCGCACCGATTCGTGCGGCGAGCGCCAACAGACCGGCGCCTGAGAGGACCTCGAGCGGCTCGAGCGTTTCCGGGTCCACGAGCGCCAGATACTCGGCCTCGACAGCGAAGGGGCGCATCGCCTCGCGGGCGGCGGTCAGGATCGCCTGCGCCGAGCTCTCGCCGGCGGCGGCCAGTCCGACGGCGGCCTCGAGGGCCGCGGGCAGCGCCAGGGCGCGCGAGCGCTCGGCGGGATCGAGCAGCGCGTTGCGAGAGGACATCGCCAGCCCGTCCGGCTCGCGGACGGTCGGCAGCGCCTCGATCCGGACTGGCAGGTTGAGGTCGGCCACGAGCCGGCGGATCACGACCACCTGCTGGGCGTCCTTCTGGCCGAAGTAGGCCACGTCGGGAAGCGCCATGCACAGCAGCTTGGTCACCACCGTGGCCACGCCGCGGAAGTGCTCGCTGCCGCGGGCGGCGCCCTCGAGGCGCTCGGTCACTCCCAGCACCTCGACCGCCGTGGCGAAGCCCGCGGGGTAGACCTCCTCGACCGTCGGGGCGAAGAGGATGTCGGCGCCGGCCTGCTCGGCCAGCTCGGCGTCGCGGCCCTCGCTGCGCGGATAGCGCTCGAGGTCCGCGCGCTCGTTGAACTGCGAGGGGTTGACGAACAGGGAGACCACCACGCGGTCGCACTGGCGGCGGGCGTGGCGGATCAGCGACAGGTGCCCTTCGTGCAGGGCGCCCATCGTCGGCACCAGGCCGATCGCGAGGCCATCGCGGCGAGCCGGCTCGAGCACGGCGCGCAGCCCTTGCACGGCGCGCACGGTCCTCATGCGCAGCGGTGGGTCGGTGGTGTGGGGCTCATCGTTCTCGGTCCAGTTCCCTTCGGATACCGGCGCGACTTCAGATATCAGGCAGGGTGTTCACGAGGTCCATCCCGAGCCAGCTCGGTGACGGCCTGTGCTCGATGATACAGCGCTTCCCGGCTCCGTCAAACGGGCTGACCCATATGTGCGCAGTGTCACACAGGCCGCGTTCGCGCCCTACCAGGCATCGACGTTCGGCCGCTTCTTGCCGGCCCGCTCCCACCAGCGCCCGCTGCTCTGCTCGAACAGCGTGGCGATCCAGCGCCGCGAGTCGGCCGGGTCGATCACGTCGTCGATCTCCCCGTAGGCGGCCATGTTGAGGCCGCGGCCGCGCTCGTAGGCCGCGGCGACCGTGGCCTGGAAGACGCGCTCGCGCTCCTGCTCGTCCTCGATCGCGTCGAGCTCCCGGCGCATGCCGAGGCGCACGGCTCCCTCCAGGCCCATCGCACCGAACTCCGATGTGGGCCACGCCACCGTGAACTGGCCCGCCTTGAAGCCGCCCCCGGCCATCGCCTGTGCCCCGAGCCCATAGCCCTTGCGCAGCACGATCGTGCCGATCGGCACCGTCAGGTTGGCGCCCGCGAGGAACAGGCGCGCGAAGTGGCGGACGGTGGCCGTGCGCTCGGCGGCCGGGCCGACCATGAACCCCGGGGTGTCGCACAGGAACAGCACCGGCAGCTCGAAGGCGTCGCACAGCTGCAGGAAGCGCGCGGCCTTGTCGGCGCCGTCTGCGTCGATTGCGCCTCCGAGGTGCCTGGGGTCGTTGGCCACGACGCCGAGCGGGCGTCCATCCACGCGGGCCAGGGCCGTCATCATGCCCGCGCCGAAGCCGTCGCGTAGCTCCAGCACCGAGTCCTCGTCGAACAGTCCCCGCACGACCGCGCGGACGTCATAGATGCGCTTGCGCTCCTGGGGGATCAGATCGCGCAGGAGCGTCTGGTCGGGCACCGGACCGGGCTCGCTCGGGCCGCGGAAGTAGGAGAGGTAGCGCTTGGTCGCCGCCACCGCCTCGCGTTCGTCCGCGACGCGCAGGTCGACCACCCCGTTTGCGTGCTGGACGTCGATCGGGCCGACCTCCGAGGGGTGGTGGACCCCCAGACCGCCCCCCTCGATCATCGCCGGGCCGCCCATCCCGATGCTCGAGTCCTCGGTGGCGATCACGACGTCGCAGCACCCCAGCAGCGCAGCGTTGCCGGCGAAGCAGTAGCCCGAGGCGATCCCCACCAGCGGGACCAGGCCGCTGAGCGAGGCGAACAGCGCGAATGCGCGGCAGTCGAGCCCGGCGACGATCGGCATGTCCACGTCTCCAGGGCGCCCGCCGCCGCCCTCGGCGAACAGCACCACGGGCAGCCTGCGCCGCTCGGCGATCTCGAACAGGCGGTCCTTCTTGAGGTGGTTGCGCATCCCCTGGGTGCCCGCGAGGACGGTGTAGTCGTAGGACATGGCCACGCAGGGACGGCCGTCGACCTCGCCCAGGCCGCCCACCAACCCGTCGGCGGGGGTGCGGGCGATCAGCTCCTCGCGCGAGCGCCGCTGCTCCTGGGCGGCGAACAGCAGTGGCCCGTACTCGACGAAGGAGCCCGGATCGAGGAGCTCGGCGAGGTTCTCCCGGGCCGTGCGACGCCCATGATCGTGACGCCGCGCGACGGCCTCGCCGCGTGCCGCGTCGAGGCCGATCTCGTGGCGTTCGCGCACCGCTTGCAGATCTGCGCGCTCACCGCTCTGCGCGGCCTCCGCCTGCGCTCCGGCCGGAGTTTGCGCTGCCTCTCCCGGGTGCATGGTCAGCAGCAGCTGGCCTTCCTCGACCGCCTCGCCGACGGCGATCGCAAGCTCTCCCACGACGCCGTCGGTCTCGGCCAGCACCTCGTGCTCCATCTTCATGGCCTCGAGCACGACGAGCGCGGTCCCGGCCGGCACCGCCTGATCGCCGGCGTGGGGGATTGCCACGACCACGCCCGCGAACGGGGCCAGCACCGGGATCTCAGATGAGGATGTCATCGCCGGATCATCGCTCACCGACGCCGTCTGCGCCCACGGGCCAGGGGAACTAGCATGCGCGACGTGGCTGCAGAGCAGAGCGAGCGATCGGCCCCGGCGCGGCGCGAGGCGCTGAAGGAGGTGCTCACCCAGGCGCGCGGCTGCGTTCGCTGCCCGGAGCTCGCGGCCACGCGCAGGACGGTGGTCTTCGGCGCCGGCAACGCTGACGCGGATCTGATGTTCATCGGCGAGGCGCCCGGTGCGAGCGAGGACGAGCAGGGGATCCCGTTCGTAGGGCGGGCGGGGAAACTGCTCGAGAAGCTCCTCGAAGAGATTGGGCTTCAGCGTACACAGGTGTTTATTGCGAATACTTTGAAGTGCCGCCCTCCCGGCAACCGCGACCCCCTGCCGGTGGAGATCGAGAACTGCCACGAGTACCTGCTGCGCCAGGTCGAGCTGATCGAGCCGAGCGTGATCTGCACGCTCGGCAACTTCTCCACAAAGCTCCTGCGGGGCGACCCCACCGGGATCACGCGCCTGCACGGCCAGCCCGAGGTGCTGGTGCTGGGAGCACGCGCGGTGCGCCTGTATCCGATCTACCACCCGGCGGCGGCGCTGTACACCCCGCGGATGCTCGAGACCCTGCGCGAGGACTTCTCTCGGCTGCCAGAGCTGCTCGCGATGGGGGCGCCCGAGCAGCCGCCCGTGCAGGACTTCGCAGAGCCGCCACCGGCCCTGGCCGAGCCCTCGCCGCAGGCCGCCCAGGAGTCCGCCGAGGCCGACCAGCTCGGCCTCTTCTAGCCGCCTCTGGACGCATTCTGGACAAGTGTCCACGCCTGAAATCCCTGCAAAGGGGGACTTTCTCGAGAAATGTCGAAATACTCGAGTCCAGGCCCTAAAGTCGGCTGAAGGCGCTGCCGATACAGGTTCTGTCTCCATCCCTCCAGGAGTAAACGACCGGCCCGCGTTCCATTCTCCCGCGGGCCGGTCTTTTTAATGACCCTGGTCGTTCCCGGCAAGCGGACGGGCAGGCTTTAGAGTCTCGGGGTGGCCCTGCGCAGCGTCGAGACCGCCGGTCCCGCCGAGACGGAATCGCTCGGCGCGGAGTTGGCCGGGATTCTCGGTGGCGGTGACGTGGTTCTCGTGCGCGGAGAGCTCGGGTCGGGCAAGACCACGCTGGTGCGCGGCGCCGCCCGGGCGCTCGGGGTCAGCGACCCGGTGACCAGCCCGACCTTCAGCGTGGGTCACCGCTACCGGACCGCCGGCCTGAGCGTCTCGCACCTGGACCTCTACCGTCTCGCCGGCCTCGAGCACGAGCAGCCGGAGCTGCTGGACGACTACATCGGGCCTGGTCGCATCGCGTTCGTGGAGTGGCCGCAGGAGGGCGCACCCGAGCTGGCCGGTGCCCGCTTGCAGGTCACCCTCAGCCACCGCGGCGCAGACCGCCGACTGATCGAGGTCGAGGAGCTCGTCGCGAGCCTCCCGGGGCCAGACGCCCGATGATCGTCCTCGGCCTCGACACCGCCACCCCGTCGAGCGCGGCCGCCCTGCGCCTGGCGGACGGGCGCACGAGCGAAGCTCGCGACGACCCCCGCCCGGGAGAGCACCCCGGGCATGCGACCAGGCTGTTGGGACTCGCCCGCGAGCTGCTCGACGAGGAGGGCGTCGGCTGGCGCGAGATCGAGCGGATCGCCGTGGGCGCGGGCCCTGGGACCTTCACGGGTCTGCGCGTGGGGATCGCGACCGCGCGTGGCCTCGCGCAGTCGCTCGCCGTGGAGCTCGTGAGCGTCTCGAGCCTGCGGGCGCTCGCGCACGGTGCGCTCGTCGCAGCTGAGGCTGGCACGGATACCTCGGCGGGCGAGTGGATCCTGGCGGCCATCGACGCTCGCCGTGGCGAGGTGTTCGCGGCCGCCTATCGAGCCCGCGAGCCCGGCTCGCTCCGCGAGATGCTCGCGCCGGTGGCCGTGGCGCCCGCCCTCCTGCCGGAGCTGCTCGCGCGAGCGCAGGAGGAGATCGGCGTGCGGGTGCCGGGCTGGCTCGCGGTGGGCGACGGAGCCATCCGTTACCGCGCCGAGCTCGACGCCGGCGACGTCCACGTGCCGAGCGAGGACTCGCCCCTTCACCGCGTGAGCGCCGCGGCCGTCTGCACGCTGGGAGCCGACGCGCCGGCTGGCGGGGGCTATCAGTCGGTTCTGCCCGACTACCGCCGTCGCCCCGATGCCGAGCTGGCCCTGCGGGGCGCCGGAGCGGGCGAGGATCCTCCGAGATGAGCGAGCGAGGAGCCGCCCAGGAGGGAGTGGAGCGCTCGCCCGCCCCGACGATTCGCCGGCTGAGCTATCCCGACCTGCCGCAGGTGACCGCGATCGAGCGCCGCGTCTTCCCGACGCCGTGGTCGCTTGCGATGTTCGTGCTGGAGCTCTCCAAGCAGTCGGGCATCTGCCTGGCCGCGGTCTCGGGGGAGCGCCTCGTCGGCTACCTGATCTGCTCGCGCTACGACACGGTCTGGCACGTGATGAACGTGGCCGTGGACGTCGATCAGCAGCGCAGGGGGCTTGCCTCGGCGATGCTGGCCGAGCTCTACCGTCAGGTCGGCGACCCCCGTGCTCGCTTCACGCTCGAGGTGCGTCCATCCAACCACGTGGCCATCCACCTCTATGAGCGCGAGGGCTTTCGCGCCGCGGGCATGCGCCGCCGCTACTACCAGGACAACGGTGAGGACGCGCTCGTGATGTGGCGCACCCCGGCGACGCTCGCGGGGTCGCTCGAGGACGTGCCGAACCCAGGCCCGGTATGACGGTCCTGGCCCTGGAGAGCAGCTGCGACGACACATGCGCGGCGGTGGTGGACCTCGACGGGCGCATGCGCTCGAACGTGATCTCCTCCCAGGAGGCCCACGGGCGCTTCGGCGGGGTGGTGCCCGAGATCGCCTCGCGCCAGCACCTGGAGATCGTGAACCTGGTGGTCGAGCGCGCGCTCGAGGGCGCCGGTGCGACGCTCGAGGAGGTGGAGCTCGTCGCGGCCACCCAGGGGCCCGGGCTCGTGGGGGCGCTGCTCGTCGGGCTCTCCACCGCCAAGGCGCTGGCGGCCGCTCGCGAGCTTCCATTCGCGCCCGTCGATCACCTGCAGGGACACGTGGCCGCCAACTTCCTGAGGGTCGCCGATGGGGGCTCGAACGGCTCGGTGGGCGCGGAGCCGTTCGAGCCGCCGTTCCTCTGCCTGATCGCCAGCGGCGGGCACACGCTGCTCGCGCACGTCACCGGACACGACGGCTTCGAGGTGCTCGGACGCACGCTCGACGACGCCGCCGGCGAGGCGTTCGACAAGGGGGCGCGCATGCTCGGCCTGGGCTATCCGGGCGGCGCCGCGCTCGAGCGTCTGGCGGCCGATGGCGACCCCAGGGCCTTCGCCTTCCCGGGATCCGCCGCCGAGACAGCGCGTGGAGGGCGAGGAGCGCGTCGCAAGGCCTTCGCCCAGAGCCTGGACTTCTCCTTCGCCGGCCTGAAGACCGCGCTGCTCTACACGCTGCGAGACCTCCCCGAGGCGCAGGCGCAGGCCCAGGCCAGCGATCTGGCGGCCTCCTACCAGGCAGCGATCGTGGACAGCCTGATCCTGCGCGCCGAGCGGGCGCTCGAGCGCACCGGGATCACGCGCCTGGCGGTCGGGGGAGGCGTTGCCGCCAACGGCGAGCTGCGCCGGCGTCTGGGCGAGCTCGGGGTGGCGCTGCACGTGCCCGCCCGGCGGCTGTGCACCGACAATGCCGCGATGATCGCGAGCGCGGCGCGCTTCGGCGAGCAGTTGCCCTACCCCGACTACCTCGCGCTCGACGCCTACGCGACTGGGGAAGCGCGCGAGCGAGGGGCGGCGCGCGGGTGAGCGTGCTCACGTTGTACTCCAAGCCCGGGTGCCACCTGTGCGAGGAGGCGCTGCAGGCGCTTGTGGCGCTCCAGGGCGAGCTCGCCTTCGAGCTCCGCGTGCGTGACATCTCGAGCGACGAGGCGCTCCATCGCGCTTATTTCGAGCGAATTCCGGTGGTTGACCTGGATGGGGAGGAGCTCTGCGAGTACTTCGTCGAGGAGGCGCTCGTGCGCGAGCGTCTAGAGTCACGACGATGAGCTACGGAGAACCGACGTCGAGCGCCATGGAGGCCGACCGCGACGGGGCCGGGCCCTCCAGCGAGCGCCTGTCCCTCGGCGTGGCCGCGCGCCTGTCGCGCTACCTGCAGGTCCTCACCCAGGCCAAGAAGATGGGCAAGGAGACGATCTCCTCGCAGGAGCTCTCCGACTACACCCACGTCAACTCGACGCAGATCCGCCGCGACCTCTCGGGCTTCGGGAAGTTCGGAAAGCGCGGCGTCGGCTACAACGTCGAGGCGCTCGTCTCGCAGATCCGCAAGATCCTGCGCACCGCCGGCCAGCACAACATCGCGCTGATCGGGGCGGGCCATCTCGGCAAGGCGATCGCCTCCTCGGAAATCTTCGCCGACCACGGCTTCCGGGTGGTCGCGATCTTCGATTCGGATGCGGCCAAGGTCGGCACCCAGGTCGGCAACCAGGCGGTCCGCCACATCGCCGAGCTGCGTCAGGTGGTCGAGGACGAGGACATCGTGGTGGGCGTGCTGGCGGTGCCCACGCTGGCCGCCCAGGGTCTCGCCAACGAGCTGGTGGAGGCGGGCGTGAAGATCATCTTCAACTACTCCGAGTCCCTGCTCGACGTCCCCCCCGAGGTGACCGTCCACACCTCGAGCCCGGCGGTCGATCTGCTCTACGCGCTGTACTTCTATCTGACCTGAGGGTCCCCGGACGCCAGCACGCGCGTCAAACGGGACACGGCACACCGGCAGCGCACACCCGCACGAGATGACCAGCCTGGACCTAGACCAAGTTGCCGCGACGTTCGCCGAGGCACCCGACCTGACGGTCGGCGTGGAGGAGGAGTTCTCGATCCTGAGCCCGGACACGCTCGAACTCGCGCCGCGCTTCGAGCAGCTCCGCGACCTGGCCGCCACCAGGCCGGGGCTCGACGGGGCGATCGCAGGCGAGCTGATCTCCTCGGAGATCGAGATCATCTCCGGCACCGGCGCCAATCTCGAGGACGCCCTCGCCAGACAGCGGGAGCGTCGCCGCGCCTTCTTCGCGCTCGCCGACTCCCAGGACGTGGCGCTGGGGGCGACGGGAACGCACCCGTGGGCCGACTACCGCGAGCAGCCGATCATCGACACCGAGCACTATCGGCGCGTCGAGGAGGGGCTCAAATACGTGGCCTGGCGCAACAACACCTTCAGCCTCCACGTCCACCTCGGCGTGCGCGACATCGACCGCGCCGTGCGCGTCTGCGACCGGCTGCGCCCGGTCCTGCCGCTTCTGCTCGCGATCTCGGCCAACTCGCCATATCTGGACGGTCGCGACAGCGGCCTGCACTCGGCGCGCACCCAGAGCTTCACCAAGAGCTTTCCCCGCTGCGGCGTCCCGGACACGTTCGGCGGCTGGCGGGCCTACCGCGAGTACATCGAGTTCCTGGTGCGAACCAACTCGATCGTCGAGTTCACCCAGGTCTGGTGGTCGGTCAGGCCGCACTTCAGCTTCGGCACGGTGGAGGTGCGCATCTGCGATGCCCAGGCCACCGCGCAGGAGTCCGATGCGCTGGCCGCGCTGATGGTGGCCTGTGTGGCGCAGGCCGCCCGTGACGTCGACGAGGGCGTCCCTTGCGCCGATCTCCCCGGACGCCTGATCGAGGAGAACATGTGGCGGGCGATCCGCTTCGGGATGGATGGCCGCCTGATCGACCTGGAGCGCGGCGAGGAGTACCCGGCGCGGGGCGCGATCGATCGGCTGGGAGCCTGGACCGCGCCCGTGCGAGCCGAGCTCGGGATCGACCTGAGCTTCCCCGAGCGCAACGGCGCTCAGCGCCAGCGGCGAATGATCGAGTCGGGCGCGACCCGCGAGGAGGTCTTCGCGGCGTCGGTGCACGAGACCAGACAGACCTACTCCGAGGAGGTGGCGGTGTGAGCACAGATGCCACGGCAGGGCCGGACGCGCAATCGGCGACCGCGGGCGCGGGACCGGGCGAGCCGACCGAGCAGCAGCTGCGGGACGCCTACGAGGCGGAACTGAGCCGTATCACCAGCACCGACATGATGGGCCAGGCGGCCGTTTCGCTCTTGAACATCGGGGCGCGACGGCTCGGTGCTCCCAGCGAGGCGGGCGGCTCGCCGGCGGCGGACCCGCAGCGAGACCTCGAGCAGGCGCGCGACGCCATCGACGGGGCCAGGGCTCTGCTCGAGATCCTCGAGCGCAGGATCCCCCAGGAGCTCGGACCGCTGCGAGACGCGCTCTCACGCCTGCAGATGGCCTACGCGCGCGAGATCCAGCAGGCTCCCACCCAGACTGCGCCCGCGGGTGGGCAGGCGCCGCCACAGGGCTCGCCGGCGCCGGGTGCCAAGCCGGCCACGCCCGCCGGCCAGGCGCCGGAGGACGCCGAGCGCGGGTCGGGTCCCGGACCGGCTGAGGCCAGCGGCAGGCTGTGGGTACCGGGCAGGTGAGGCTGCGCCAGCCGGCCGAACGCTGGCCGGCACTCTGCCGGCCGGCACGATAGACTCGGCCCGCGTTTGCACCGGATGGGCGCTCGCCTGAGCGATCCGGGAGTCAAATGTGCGCGCGACACATCCTCGCGCGGCACGCAACCTAGACCGCGGAGGATTTCTGTTGAGCAGCTTTCTGACGAACCATGGGGTCGTCGTCGCCCTTGTTTGCGCGGCCTGTGCCGTGGTCTACGGCCTGTTGACCACGCGCTCACTGCTGGCGCTCTCGCCGGGCAACGAGAAGATGCAGAGCATCTCGCTCGCCGTCCAGCAGGGCGCCCGGGCATACCTCAACCGCCAGTACGCGACGATCGCGGTGGTGGGCGCGGTCCTGTTCGTCGCCCTGATCTTCATCCAGAACATCGCGGTGGCCGGCGGCTTCGCCATCGGAGGCCTCCTGTCGGGCTCGACGGGCTACATCGGCATGAACGTCTCGGTGCGCTCCAACGCCCGTGTGGCCGAGGCGGCGCGCAGCGGCGTGACGCCGGCGCTGCGGGTGGCCTTCCGCGGCGGCGCGACCACGGGCCTGCTGGTCGTCGGTCTCGCGCTGATCGGAGTGGCCGGCTACTACGGCGCGCTCACGTCGTTCTTCGGCGACAGCCCCAAGACGGCCGTGGACGCGCTGATCGGCCTCGGCTTCGGCGGCTCGCTGATCTCGGTGTTCGCGCGACTCGGCGGCGGGATCTTCACCAAGGCCGCGGACGTCGGCGCCGACCTCGTGGGCAAGGTCGAGGCCGGGATCCCCGAGGACGACCCCCGCAACCCGGCCACGATCGCGGACAACGTCGGCGACAACGTCGGCGACTGCGCCGGTATGGCGGCCGACCTGTTCGAGACCTACGCGGTGACGGCCGTCGCGGTGATCCTGCTCGGGGTGCTGACCTTCCACGAGGCCACGCGCGTGGCGCTGTTCCCGCTCGTGATCGGCGGCGTGGCGATCATCGCATCGATCATCGGCACCTACGCGGTGCGCACGCGGACGGACAACGTCGAGCGCGCGCTGCTGCAGGGCCTGCTCGTCTCGGGAGTGCTCGCCGCGGCGGCCTTCGCGCCGGTCACCTACTGGCTGATGCGCAACCTCACCTTCAAGGCCGCCCCGATCGTCGGCGGCGCCGTCAACACCCCGAAATGGTGGCACCTGTACCTGTGCTCGCTGATCGGGATCGCGGTCACGGCGCTGCTGTTCGGACTGACCGAATACTACACCTCGACCCGCTTCTCGCCGGTCAAGAAGACCGCCAAGGCGTCGATCACGGGACACGCGACGAACATCATCCAGGGCTTCTCCTCGGGCCTGCAGGCGACGGCTCTGCCGGCGATCGTGATCGTGGTCGGCATCCTCGGCGCGTGGAAGCTCGCAGGCGGGGGAGTGACCGGCATCTACGGAATCGGCGTCGCCGTGATGGGCCTGCTCTCGCTGACCGGGCTGATCGTCGCCCTTGACGCCTTCGGCCCGATCACCGACAACGCGGGAGGCATCGCCGAGATGGCCGACCTGCCGGAGGACGTGCGCAAGGTGACCGACCGCCTGGACGCGGTCGGCAACACGACCAAGGCCGTGACCAAGGGTTACGCGATCGGCTCGGCGGTGCTCGCCGCCGTGGTGCTGTTCGCGGGCTTCCAGAAAGAAATCGAGGCCAAGGTCGGTCACACGATCTCCTTCGGGATCAACGAACCGCCCGTGCTGATCGGGCTGCTGCTCGGCGGGTTGATGGTCTGCCTGTTCGCCTCGCTGTCGATCGAGGCCGTCGGTCGCGCCGGCGGCGCGGTCGTCGAGGAGGTTCGCCGCCAGTTCCGCGAGCACCCCGGGATCATGGACTACACCGAAGAGCCCGACTACGCCACCTGCGTGGACATCGTCACGAAGACCGCCCAGCGCGAGATGATTCTGCCCTCGCTGCTGCCGATCCTGCTGACGCTGATCGTCGGGCTGATCGACCAGCAGGCGCTCGGCGGCCTCTTGATCGGCGTGATCGTGGTGGGCTTCTTCTTCGCCGTGATGATGACGGCCGGAGGGGGCGCCTGGGACAACGCGAAGAAGCTCATCGAGGACGGCGCCTTCGGCGGCAAGGGGTCCGACGCGCACGCCGCGTCGGTAACGGGCGACACCGTCGGCGATCCCTTCAAGGACACGGCCGGTCCGGCGATCAACCCGATGATCAAGGTCGCCAACATCGTGGCCATCCTGATCATCCCGCTGATCACCTGAGATCGAAGGTCGGCCGCATGCTTGCTCGTAGCTGATTTGGAAGGTCATGCCGCATGCGGCATGATCCGGGAGAGCCGCATGCGGCTCTCCGGGAAGCCGCACATGTGCGGCTTCCACTGGGCAGTGCATGCACTGCCCAGCTGGGTGGCGCATGCGCCACCCAGAGCGGCTCAGCCGAAATGGGACGGGACGGGAATAAGCTCAGGATGAGATGAACGGTCGACAGGCGCACCGAACGGGAACGCTCCTCTTCTCGCTGGCGATGATCGTCATCGGGCTGGCGCTGATCGGCCAGATCGTCGGTGGGACGGGCAGCGTCATATCGCCGCGCCTGCTGCTCGGGATCCTGTTCCTCGCCGCCGGCATCGGGCGCACCTACATCGAGGTGCGCAGGGGGCGGGATCGATGAGCGAGGGAGAGAGCGGCCCCTCGGAGCTCGCGGCGCGCTCGCGCGTGATCGTCCGGCGCAGCATCGGCTCGCCGATCCTCTTCACGATCGTCTACTCCTCGCTGGCGAGCGCCATCTACTTCTCCCTCGGGGTCATAGCGGGACACGCCCTCGGGTTGACTCCGGTGGTCTTCCTGATCGCCGCCCTGCTGTTCACGCTGACGGCCATGACCTACGTGGAGGGCGCCTCCATGCACCGGGACCGCGGCGGCGCCACGGTGTTCGCGCGCTACGCCTTCAACGAGCTCGTGAGCTTCATCGCCGGCTGGGCGATCCTGCTCGACTACGTGATCCTGGTCGCCGTCACCGCCTTCTCGGCGACCCAGTACCTGCGGACCTTCTGGAGTCCCCTGGGCGAGCACGACGAGGCCCTGCTGCTGTCCTTCGCCTTCATCGCCCTGGTCGTGCTGAGCAACATCCGCGGCTTCGGCGGCAAGCGCGCGCGGCGGGTGGGGATCCTCGTGGCCGGCGACCTCGCCCTGCAGGCCTTCATCGTGGTGCTCGGTCTCGCCCTCTTCTTCAACCCCCACACCCTCGTCGATCCCATCCACCTGGGCAGCGCCCCCAAATGGTCGGATCTCGTCTTCGCCCTGACCGTGGCGGTGATCTCGTTCACGAGCCTCGAGTCCGCCTCCGGCCTCGCGGGGGAGGTGCGGATCAGCCGCGGGGGGCTCAAGCGGATGATCGCCAGCGGCACGGCCACCGTGGTCTTCCTCTACGTCGGGATCGCCCTCGTCGCCGTCACCGCCCTGCCCGTCCGTGGCGGGCACACCGCCCTGGCCTCCCGCTACCTGAACGCCCCGATGATCGGGATCGTCACCCACGTGCACCCCCACTGGCTGGAGCAGGGGCTGAAGTACCTGGTGGCGGCCCTCGCCGCGGTGACGCTCGTGGCGGCCGCCAACTCGGCCATGCTCGGCCTCTCCCGCCTGGCCTACTCGCTCTCCACCAACCGCCAGATCCCCAGTGGGCTGGGACGCCTGCATCCGGAGCGCTCCACCCCCTACGTGCTGATCATCCTCGCCGGCGTCATCGCCGCGGGCCTGGTGGTCCCCGAGAACCTCGACTTCCTGGTCGGCAGCTACGCCTTCGGGGCGATGCTCGCCTTCACCATCGCCCACCTCTCCATCTGCCGCCTGCGCTACTCCGAGGCCGACCGCGACAGGCCCTATCGGGTACCCCTGTCGATCCGGATCGGCGGCGGCGAGCTGCCGCTGCCGGCCGCCTTCGGGGCGCTGGTCTCCGGCCTCGGGTGGGTGGCTGTGATGATCGTGCACCAACCCGCCCGCTATGTGGGCCTCGGCTGGATGGCGGCCGGGATCGTCCTGTATGTGGTCTACCGCCGCGCCGATGAAACCTCGCTGCTCAAACGCGTGACCGTCTCGCCCCAGGTTCTGCGCGCCGAGCAGGCGCCCGAGCGCGACTACGGCTCGGTGCTCGTGCCCCTGTTCGGCACCGATCTCGACGACGACATCGTGCAGACCGCGGCCCTGCTCGTCTCGGGCGAGCAGACCGACGAGGCGGCGATCGACGCCGCCACGATCGAGGCGCTGTGGATCTTCGTGATCCCGATGTCGCTGCCGCTCGACGCGAGCCTCCCCGAAGCCCAGATCAAGCACGCCCGCCAGGTGCTCGCCAGGGCCAAGGCCGTGGGGGAGGAGTACACGGGCGTGCAGGTGGCCACGGCCACCGTGCGCACCCGCCGTGCCGGCTACGCGATCGTCGACGAGGCCCGCAGGCGTGGGGTGGAGGCGATCGTGCTCGGGGCCGAGGAGCCGTCGCTGATCCGCGGCGGGGCTCGCCTGGGAGGCCGCGGGGGACCGCTGGAGGGCTACGTGGGAGAGGTGAGCAAGTACGTGGTGCGCAAGGCCGCATGCCGCGTGATCGTCACCGCCCCCGCGGCCCGCGACTCACCGGCCGAGCAGGCGCGACGGGCCAACCGGGACAGCGCCTCCATCGTCTAACCTGCCGGCTATGTCCATCAGCACCGCACTCCGCACCGTCCCGCCGCGCGCCCGCGCGAGGACCTCTCCGAGCGCCCCACCGAGCGTCCGTGCAAGGACCCACTCGCGCGCCCGCGCGAGCACCCCATCTAGCGCCACGCGATGTTCGTCCTGATCGTCGGTGCCGGGCGCGTCGGCTCGGCCGTCGCCAAGTCTGCTCTGGCGGCTGGCCACGAAGTCTCGGTCCTCGACGCCGACCCGCTCTCCCACGAGCGCCTCGACGCCGGCCAGAGCGAGAGCTGGGAGGACGCCAAGGGACAGTTCACGGTCGGCACGGCGCTCGAGACCGACGCGTTGATCCAGGCGGGCATCGAGCGCGCAGACGTGTTCATCGCATCCACCGCCGGAGACAACACCAATCTCGTGATCGCCCAGATCGCCCAGAAGCGCTTCGGCGTGCAGAAGGCGATCGTGCGCGTGATGGATCCGGCCCGCGCGGACTGGTACGGCGAGCAGGGGCTGCATACGATCTCCCCGACCAAGCACGCGATCGAGGGCTTCGAGCGCGCGCTCGCACCCGACGGAGAGTAGAGGCATGTACGCGATCATCGCCGGCGCCGGCAAGGTCGGGCGCAACCTCGCCAGGGAGCTGATCTCGAAGGACCACGAGGTCACGCTGATCGAGTCCTTCCGCCCCCGCTACCTGACCCTCGAGGAGGAGTTCGAGCACGCCGTCCAATACGGGGACGCGACCGAGCTGTGGGTGCTCGAGCGAGCGGGCATCCAGCGCGCCGATCTCGTCATCGCGGTCACGGGCGATGACGAGGACAACATCCTCGTCTGCCAGGTCGCCAAGGAGAAGTACCTCTGCGACCGGATCATCGCGCGGGTCAACAACCCCCGCAACCACGACCACTTCAGGCTGCTCGGCATCCAGCCGGCGGTCTCCGCCACCGACCTGATCCTGCGCCTGATCGAGCACGAGGTGCCCCGCTACGGCCTCGTGCACCTGCTCGCCCTCGAAGAGGAGCGTTTGGAGATCATCGAGCTCGAGGTGACCCCCGACGCGCCCACGCTCGGGATGAAGGTCTCCGACATAGAGCTCCCCGAGGGCAGCCTGATCATCTCGGTGCTGCGCGGCGGCACCGGCTTCGTGCCAAAAGCCGACACCGTCATCGAAGCCGGCGACGAGGTGCTGCTGGTGCTCGACCAGGGCCTCGAGGAGGCCATCACCGGCTTCTTCGCCCCCAACGGGCACCCGGCGAGCATCTAGGCGGGCTCGCCGAGCGATTGGCTATTCTTGGCTCCGAAGGCACTGTCCGGGATAGTCCAATTGGCAGTGACGCCCGGTTCTGGTCCGGGAGATTGGGGTTCGAGTCCCTGTCCCGGAGTGGGCGTTGGCCCCGTAACCACGGGGCCTTTGTCGTCCTAGCCGGTCGCTCGTGCCAGGATTCGTGCCAGTCGTGCTGACCAAGAGTGCTCGGTCCGAGGCGCTGCATAAGCTCGCTCGATTACTTCAGCGAAGCGCTCCAGGAAGAAGGCCGGCTCCGCTGCCGGTGAGCCTCCGCCGATCCGGCGGCGCTGGCGCGACTATAAGACCCCTTCGGGGCGCAGTCCGGTCGAGGAGTTCATCGACAAGCTCTCTGACTCCGACGCGGCGGCTGTGCTCGCCGGCATGGAGGAGGTTCGCGATCGGGGTCTGCAAGCCGCCCGTCATCTTGACGGTGACATCTGGGAGGTCAGAGTGGACGGCGATCGGGTCATCTACCGCATCCTGCTTGCGGAGGAAGGCAGCCGCGGACAGATCCTGCTGGCATTGGACGGGTTCAACAAGAAGACGCAGAAGACGCCCCGGGCCACTATCGAGCTGGCGAAGAGACGTCTTGCGGATTGGCGGCGGCGTGGGGATCAGAAGCGCGTTGCGCGCGGCAGGCGCCCGCTGCATCGGTGAGAGATGCTACTCTTATCTCTCAAAAGAGATACCGTCGTAGGTATCGACGCCAATTTGAGAGATAAGGACAAGGGAATGCCTGAGCGCGACTTCCTAGACAAGATGGTCAACAAGCGCGCTGCGCGCAACCCCGAGTTTCCGCGGCTGCTGGACGCCGCTCGCCGGCGGCGTGAGTTGCTGCGTGCTCTGGCCGGACAGCGTGAGGAGCAGAAGCGCTCGCAGACCTCCATCGCCGCTGCGATGGAGACTTCGCAGTCCTTCGTCGCGCGCCTGGAGAGCACAGCGGCTGACGCGAAGGTATCGACCGTCGATCGCTACGCGGAGAGTCTCGGCTTCGTCGTGCAGTACCACTTGATCCCGACGGCCGAGGCCGATAGCACCCCGCCGGTCGTGGTTCACGCAAGCGAAGTCCTCAGCTCTCGCCCCTCGTAGTACGCGTTGACCCCGTATCTGCGGGGCATTCGTCGTTTCGCGCAGGAGGGCAAGGCCGTATTCTTCGCCGGAATCGGCGCTGCATGGCGCAGCTAGAAACGGAGGCCTGAATGGAAGCTCGACTGGGGAGCAAGCGAATGGCCGCACTCGGGGGGCTGCTGGCACTGGCCGGCGGCACGGCGGTGCTCACGCCGGGGGCGATGGCCGCTGGACCGGTGCACAAGTGCGCGAACAAGACGGTGGTCATCGAAATCCCGGGAGTCGCGGGAGAAGCGCCGCGCATGTACAAAGTGACGATCAAGGCGATCTCCACGCAGGGGGTCTCCTGCGCGGCGGCCTACAAGTTCCTGGCCCTGCAGTACAAGAACCACACGAGCACCATCCCCGAGCACTACAAATGCGCGACCGGGAAATTCAAGGTCCCGGTCGGCACCGTGCCCCAGGTCTGCACGAAGCCGGGCGCAAAGATCCAGTACGCGGGGCAGGGCGGCTGAACCGCAGGGCCGGCGTCGTTGGAGCGCGAGGGCTCGCCTGCCCGGGTCCTCGCGCTGCCGGTCGTGATTAGCTGCGCTGCATGGCACCTCCAGAAGGACGCGCTCCCGAGCCGAAGGGGGGAGACCCCAACGTCAAGGACGTGCGCCTGAGCCTGACCCCGGATGAGTGGCGCAAGCTGCGCCTGTGGGCCGCCCAGGAGGGAACCGGCACCGAGCAGATCGTTGGGGAGATCGTGAGGCGCGAGCTCGAGCGCCGGCCGCGTCAGGGCTTCTGAAGACCCCGGGCCGCAGCGCCGCGCCGCGCGGCGCTACGCCGCGGCCTGCGTGGCCCAGTCGCGATAGAGCTCGTAGTAGCGACCCTCGGCCTCGATCAGCTCGTCGTGGGTGCCCTGCTCGGCGATGTGCCCGTGCTCGAGCACCACGATCCGCCCGGCCTGGCGGATGGTCGAGAGCCGGTGGGCGATCACGATCGAGGTGCGCCCGGCGAGCAGGCGGCGCAGGCCCTGCTCGATCCTAGCCTCTGAGTGCAGGTCGACGTTGGATGTGGCCTCGTCGAGCACGAGGATGCGCGGATCGGCGATCAGCGCCCGTGCGAAGGCGATCAGCTGACGCTGTCCGGCCGAGAGCTGTGCGCCGCGCTCGCCGACTTCGGTGTCATAGCCGTGGGGCAGCTCGGAGATGAACTCCTCGGCGCCGACGGCCGCCGCCGCGGCGCGGATCTGGGCCTCGTCGGCGTCGGGGCGCCCGAAGGCGATGTTCTCGGCCACGGTGCCCGAGAAGAGGAAGGCCTCCTGCGGGACGATCCCCATCTGCGAGCGCAGCGAGGCGCTCGAGACCTCGCGCAGGTCGTGGCCGTCCACGAGCACGGCACCCGAGGTGGGATCGTAGAAGCGGGCGATCAGCTTGGCCATCGTCGACTTGCCCGCGCCCGTGGCCCCCACGAGCGCCACCGTCTGGCCGGGGGGTATCTCGAGGCTCACGTGATCGAGCGCCAGCACCTTCTCGGCCTCGGCCTCATCCGCCGCCGGCCGGGAGCCGTTCCCGGCGGGCCCGGAACCGTTCGCGTTCGCGCCGGCCCGCCGGTCCGGTGGGCGGGTGTAGGCGAAGGAGACGTCCTCGAAGCTGACCTCGCCGCGGATGCGCCCGAGCTCGAGGGCGCCCTCCCGGTCCTCGAGGGCGGGGCGCACGTCGAGCAGCTGGAAGATCTTCTCCAGCGCGGCCATGCCGGACTGGTAGGTGGCATACAGCTGGGAGAGCTGCTGGATCGGTTCGAAGAGGTTCGAGAGGGCGGCCACGAAGGCGACCACGGTGCCGACGGTGATGTGGCCGTTGATCGCCTGCAGGCCGCCGTAGAGGACGATCACGGCGACGGCCACGCCGGAGAGCATTTCCACGGTCGGGAAGTAGGCGGCGTTGAGGCGCACCGTGGTCATGTTGGCCTCGCGGTTGTCGGCGTTCAGCTCCGTGAACTGCTCCGCGTGGACCGGCTCCTGGGCGAAGCTGCGCACGACCCTGATCCCCGACAGCGTCTCCTGCAGGTAGGCTGTGATCGAGCCGATCGTCTCTCGCGTACGGCGAAAGGCCCCGGCCGAGACGATCCTGAACCACAGCGAGCCGGCGAGCAGCAGCGGCAGCACGCAGAAGGTGATCAGCGCGAGCCTGACGTCGAGGTAGAGCAGGATCCCGACCGTGCCGAGCAGCGTGAGGCCCGCCTGGAACAGGGTCACCACCGAGTCGGTCACGAGGCTGTCAAGGGCCTCGATGTCGTTGGTCATGCGCGAGATCAGGACGCCCGCCGGGCGGCTCTCGTAGAAGCCGATGGGCAGCGTCTGCAGGTGGGTGAAGATGCGGATGCGCAGGTCCGCCAGCGCGCGCTGGCCGACCCAGCCGACGAGATAGGTCTGGACGTAGGTCATCGCCCACACGAGCACGGCCGAGAAGAGGAAGGCGATCACGACGATCACGAGCGTGGAGGTGTCGTGGCGGTCGATGCCCTTGTCGATCGCCTCCCTGGCCAGTAGCGGAGGCGCCAGCGTGGCGCCGGTGCCGAGGACGAGCGCCACGAGCATCACCGCGGCGCGCGCCCGGTAGGGGCGCAGCAGGGCGAGCAGCCCACGCAGGTTGCGCCCGCGGGTCCCGCGGCTGGCGCGCTCGCCGGTCCACTGCGGGCCTCCGGGGCCCCTGCCCATGGCCGGGCTCACAGGCCGCTCACCTCGCGCTCGCGAGGCTTGAGCGTGAGAAAGACCTGGTCCGGGAGTCCCTTCTCGACGATCTCGCGGTAGAGCTCTGAGGTGAGCAGCAGCTCGTCGTGGTCGCCGTCGGCGACGATGCGACCGTGGTCGAGCACGACGATCTCATCGGCCAGGGAGATCGTGGAGAGCCGGTGGGCGATCACGAACGTGGTGCGCCCCTCCATGACCTCGTCGAGGGCGAGCTTGATGCTCTGCTCTGTCGAGGCGTCCACCGCGGAGGTGGCGTCGTCGAGGATCAGCACGCGCGGGTCGGCCAGCAGCGCGCGCGCGATCGCGATGCGCTGGCGCTGCCCGCCGGATAGCGAGAGCCCGCGCTCGCCGACGCGCGTGTCGAAGCCCTGGGGCAGGCGCATGACGAAGTCGTGGGCCTGCGCCCGCCGGGCGGCCTCTTCGACCTCTGCCATCGACGCCGAGGGGCGCCCGTAGGCGATGTTCTCGGCCACGGAGGCCGAGAACAGGAAGGGGTCGTCGCTGACCACCGCGACGGCTGCGCGCAAGGAGCGCAGGCTGACGGTGCGCACGTCGGCGCCGTCGAGCAGGATCTGGCCCTCGCTCGCGTCATACAGGCGCGGGATCAGCGAGACGAGGCTCGTCTTGCCCGAGCCCGTGGCGCCCACGAGCGCCACGGTGCTGCCGGCCGGGACGTCGAGGTCGACGTGGCTGAGCACGGCGCGTGGCGGCCGCGCCTTCGCGCCGCCGTCGAGCGAGACCTCTCTGGGGCCCGCGTAGACCGCGCCGAAGTCGTCCGCTTCGTCGTAGCGCAGCGTGACGCCGCGCAGCTGCACATGCCCGTTGCCGGCTGGCAGCTCGGGCGCGCCGGGCGGCTCGAGGATGCGCGGCCCGCGGTCGAGGACCTGGAAGATCCGGGCTCCCGAGGCGGTCGCGCGCTGGGCCAGGCCGAGCGTCACCCCGAGCGAGCGCATCGGGCCGATGAGCATGTTGAGGTAGAGGTAGAACTGGCTGAACTGGCCGAGCGTGAGGTGCGCGTGGATCACGCTGCGCCCCCCTATCAGCAGGACCGCGGCGAGACCGAGCTGGGGCAGGAAGCCGATGATCGGGTTGAAGCGCGCCTCCAGGCGCGTGGCCACCATCGACTGGTCGAAGACCCGCGCCACACTGTGGCGAAAGCGCTCGAGCTGGTGGGGCTCGCGGGCGAAGGACTTCACCACGCGCACGCCCGAGATGTTCTCCTCGGCGTCCGCCGTGAGCTCGGCGATCCGCTGCTGGACCTCCTGGATGGCGGGACGTGCGCTGCGCCCGTAGCGCTGGGAGATGACCACCACGAAGGGGACGGGCGCCATCGCGATCAGCCCGAGCCCGGGGTTGATCGCGATCATCGCCGCGCCGGCCAGCAGGAGCGTGAGCGCGGACTGCAGGATGAACACGAGGCCGTAGCCGAGGAAGAAGCGCACCGCCTGCAGATCCACGGTCGCGCGGGACATCAGCTGACCGGTCTGCTGGCGGTCGAAGAAGCTCAGCTCGAGCCGTTGCAGGTGCCCGTAGAGCATCTGGCGCAGGTCGAATTCGATGCCCAGGGAGATCTGCCCGGCGATCATCCGTCGCATGTAGGTGAGCGCCCAGCGAGCGATCACGGCCGCGACGATCACGAGCGCCAGCACCAGCAGCGTGTGCCGGTCGTGGGCGCGCTGTGCGAGCTGATGATGCTGGCCGTGAGAGGTGCCCCGCCTGATCGCTTCCACGGCCAGGCCCGTGAGGTAGGGCAAGAGGACGGTCATGACCATCGCGAGGCTCGCCAGCGCCCATGAGGCGATCAGGCCGCGCTTGTAGGGCCGCAGGAATCCTAGGAGTCTGGAGAAGGTGGTCATAGTTGTGCGGTCAACGATTATCGCATGAGCATGTGTCCCGCGGCGGGCGCGGCGCTCCTAAGCTTGGTCTCGTGTCCGAACCATCCGTCCCCGCCCCGAGACCAGGCGGGCGAGCCGGGCTCTGCGAAGCCTGCGTGCACCGGCAGGAGGTGCGCAACACCCGGGGTTCGAGCTTCTCGCTCTGCGGGCTCTCGCGCGAGGACCCAGCCTATCCGCGCTACCCGCGCCTGCCCGTGCTCGCCTGTCCCGGATACGAGCCGCGCGAGTCCTGAGCGCCGTCAACCTGCGGCCACGCCGACCGGCCCGGTCTCCGGCGCGGAGGTGGAGAGCCCTGAGCCGACGAAGTCGCGGCTGCGCACGAGCAGGAACGCGAGCGCGGCGCCGGCCAGCGCGAGCACCGCGGCGATGGTCGCGATCGTGGTGAAGGCTCCGGTGAAGCCGACGCGGTAGGAGTGATCGAGGGCGCGGCTGGCCCCCAGGGAGAGCGAGCCGGCGATGCGCGTGACTTCGCCGGACTCGAGCAGCGTGCCCAGCTGGCCGTGGGCGACGGCGAGCACCTCGCGTGCGTGTCCGCTGGCGGCGAGGGCGGCGGTCGTGCCGTGGGTGACGCTGTGCTGGAAGACCGCTCCCAGGCCGGCGATCCCGGTGGCGATCCCGACCTGGCGGAAGGTCGAGTTGATCCCCGAGGCCATGCCGCTGCGCTCGTGTGGGACCACGCCGATCGCGGTCGAGGCCAGCGGCGGGTTGACCAGGCCGACGCCGGCGCCGGCCAGCACGAAGGCCGGTATCAGCACCGTCCAGTGAGAGCTGGCGTCGAGCGTGGTCATCGCCAGCAGCCCGATGCCCACGAGCAGGAGGCCCGAGCCGAGCAGCAGTCGCACGGGCACGCGCACGCTCAGCCTGCCCGCCACGGGCGCCACGGCGAAGGACAGCAGGGTGGTGGGCAGGAAGCGCAGGCCGGCCTGCAGCGGGCTGTAGCCGAGCACGTCCTGGAGGTAGAGGGTCAGATACAGGAACATCGCGAAGAACGAGCCGGAGAGGGCGAAGGCGACGATGTTCGCGCCGGTGAACGCCGGACGACCGAAGAGGGCCAGGTCGAGCATCGGGCGCTCCTGCAGGTGCTCGACCGCCACGAACGCGACCAGCAGAGCCACCGAGGCGATCAGGAAGGCGAGGATCTCGGTCGAGCCCCAGCCCTTTTCGTTGCCCTGCACGAGCGCGTAGACGAGCAGGAACAGGGAACCCGAGAAGGTCACGAGGCCCGCCCAGTCGACGCCGGTGGCGTTCGGGTCGCGCGAGTCGGCGACCTGGGTGAAGGCGATGAACACGGCCGCTGCGCCGATCGGGACGTTGACGAAGAAGATCCACTTCCAGCCGATCCCCGAGGTGATGATCCCGCCGAGCACCGGCCCCACCGCGACAGCGGCTCCGGTGACGGCACCGAAGACGCCGAAGGCGGTGCCGCGCTCCCTGCCGTGGAAGGCCTGGGCGATCAGCGCCAGGGAGGTCGCGAACATCATCGCGCCGCCGGTGCCCTGCACGGCGCGCGCGAGGTTCAGCATCAGCGGAGAGCTCGACAGGCCGCACACGGCCGAGGCGCCCGTGAACACGAACAGCCCGGCGATGAACACGCGCTTGCGCCCGATCAGATCCGAGATCGCGCCCGAGGTGAGCAGGAAGGCGGCGAGCGTCAGCGCATAGGCGTTGACCACCCACTGCAGGTCCGAGAAGGAGGAGTGGAGCGCCCGCTGGATGTCGGGCAGCGCCACGTTCACCACGGTGATGTCGAGGAGCAGCATGAAGATCGCCACGGAGACGGCGATCAGGGTCCACCACTTGCTCTCCACGCTCACGCCTCGCTTTGCAGGTGACCTGCCAGGAACGGGACGATCCGCTCCCACAGCTCGGCGGCGGCGGCGGGGCGGTAGGTCGGGCGGTAGTCGGCGAAGAAGGCGTGGCCGGCGTCCTCGTAGACGTCGACCTCGACCTCCTGCCCGCTCGCCCGCGCGCGCTCGCGCAGCTGCGCGCCGAGCTCGGGCGAGGGATTGGTGTCCTCGGCGCCCACGGCCGCGAGCAGCGGGCAGTGCAGCTTCTCGGCGAGCTCGAGCGGCGGGGTGGGGCGCGGAGGGGTGGAGCGCTCGTCGGGGGTGGCGCGGTCGATGAAGCCTCCCCAGCAGTCCACGGCCGCGTCCAGGCGGTCGCTGGCCGTGGCGAGGAGCAGCGTGTAGCGCCCGCCCATGCAGAAGCCGATGCAGCCCACCTTCCCGCTCACGTCCGCGCGCGAGCGCAGATGGTCGGCCGCGCCCTCCAGGTCTCCGAGCACGACCGCGTCTGACATCGAGAACAGCCGCGCCATCATCGCCCGCAGGTCGTCCATCGGCGGAGGCCCGCCTTCGCGGGTGTAGAGATCGACGCCGAGCGTCACATAGCCGAGGGCCGCGAGGCGGTTGCAAACGTCGCGGATGTGATCGTTGCACCCGCCGGCCTCGTGGATCACGATCATCGCCGGCAGCGCCCCCTCGGACGCGGCGGGACGGGCGAGATAGCCGTTGACCTGGACGCCGTCGGCACCGGCGTAGGTGAGCTCTTCGGCGAGGACGCTCGTGGGGTCGCTCAACGCTCCCGGTACGCCCTCGGGGCTCGGCTCGACCTCGGTTCTGGTCATCTCGGTGCTCGCTCCTCTCCGTTGTCGTACTCGCGGATCTTGCGGCGCACGCGCTTGCGCGTCTCGCACAGCTCGTGCTCGAGCTTGGTCAGCTCGGCGGCGCGGTGGCGTACGAGCTCGAGCTGGCGATCGATGTGGCCGAGGGCCTCGTGCAGGAGCTCGAGGCGGCGCTCGCCCACCACGTCCTCGCGACTCAGCTGGGCGCGAACCTCCGCGCGGGCCTCCTCGGCGGTGAGCAGCGTCTTCAGCTCCTCGAGCGAGACGCCCAGCAGGTTCTTCAGGCGCATGACCTCGCGCAGCCGCTCGACCTCCGCGGGCGTGTAGAGGCGGTGACGCCCGGACGGGCGCGCGGGCGCCTCGGGCAGCAGGCCGATCTCCTCGTAGTAGCGGATCGTCCTTGGGGTCGTCTGCACGAGGCGCGCGACATCGCCTATCCGCAGGCTCTGCGCGTGCGGGTCGCCCCCGTCGGGCTTGTTGCGCCGTGAGCGCGTCGGGGAGCCGGTGGGGGCGGGGGCGCTCACCGCGTGCTCGCGGGGATCGAGGCGGGTGTGGAGCCGTTGCGCTGCGCGTGCGCGCGAATCTGCGGGCTCGAGCCTCCCGGCTCGGGCTCCTCGGCGGCGTCCCCGGCATGGACATGGGCGGGACGCAGCATGCACACGAACATTCCCAGGAAGGAGACGGCGGCGAGCACCCACAGGGCCACGTGCATGTTGGCGATGAACGGCGCCAGCTTCTCCGGGGAGAGGCCCGCGGTGACGCCCGAGAAGATCGCGAAGAGGGTCGCCTGCGGGACGGCCGAGGTCACGACGGCCATCACGAAGGCGATCGACAGCACGGCTCCGGTGTTCTGCAGCAGGGTTCTCGCTCCGGCGGCGATCCCGCGCCGGTGGGCGGGCACGACGCCCATCATCGCGGCGGTGTTGGGGCTGTTGAACATGCCCGAGCCGACCCCCACGAACAGCAGCCACAGCGCGCTCTGCCAGTAGGCGGTGTGGACCTGGAGCGTCGTCATGGCAGCGAGTCCGACGGCGCTCACGAGCATGCCGATGGCGGCCAGCGCGCGCGAGCCGTGACGGTCCGCGTAGACACCGGCGATGGGGGAGGCGATGAGCATGCCGAGGGCGAGCGGGATCAGCTTGATGCCGGCCGTGATCGGCGAGTCGCCCTGGGCGCCCTGGTAGTAGAAGACGAACAGGAACATCAGCGCGAAGCGGGCGAGGCCGTTGATGAAGGCGGCGGCGCTGGCGGCCGCGAACAGGCGGTTGCGGAAGAGCGCCAGGTCGAGCATGGGGGCGCGTGAGCGGCGCTCGATCAGGACCCACAGGGGCAGCAGCACGGCGGCCGCCGCCAGGCCGGCGATCACGATCGAGTCGTTCCAGCCACTCAGCCCGCCGCGGGAGACGCCGAGCACCAACCCGGTCAGGCCCACCACGAAGGTGCTCGTCCCGAGGACGTCATAGCCGCGAACGGAGTCCGGTTTGGCGAGCTCGCGCAGGACCAGCGCGCCCCAGGCGGCACCGGCGAGGGCGAAGGGCACGTTGAACCAGAAGACCCAGTGCCAGGAGATCGCCACGAGGGCGCCGCCGAGGACCGGTCCGAGCACCAGGCCGATCGCGGCGACCATCGTGTTGGCGCCCATCGCGAGACCGAGCTGCTCACGTGGGAAGGCGTCGGTGACGAGCGCGGCCGCGTTGGCGAACAGGAAGGCCGAGCCGGTCCCCTGCAGGACCCGCCAGACGATCAGGACGGTCGAGCCAGAGGAGAAGCCGGCGCCGAGGGAGGCCAGCGCAAAGACGATGAAGCCGCCCACGTAGGCGCGCTTGCGCCCGAACAGATCGCTGAGGCGCCCGGCCATCAGCACGAGCACCGTGGCGGCGATCAGGTAGGCGAGGATCACCCACACGAGCGCGAGCAGGCTCGTGTGCAGCGAGCGCTCGAGATCGGGCAGCGCGATGATCAGCGTCCCGGAGTTGGTGGCCGCGAGCAGCATCCCCAGGCTCGTGCATGACAGCGCCCACCACTTGTAGTGCTCGTGCCCGGCGGCCACCCCGAAGCGTCCGCTGGAGCGCTCGTCGGGTGTGCTCTGCGTACGGGCCGTGATGCTCATCGTGCTCCCAGGTGCGTGGTGCTCGAAACTGACGTGAACGTAAGGATGAAAATAGCAGCGTTCGCGGTGAGCGCCCGGCCTGCGCCCGGCCTGCCGGGGCGGCGCGAAGAGCGCTGAGGTCCCGGCTCCTGGGGATCGCGACGCGCTGCTAGAACTTGTGCATGTCCGCGAACGAGCCCAAGGTGGTCAAGTCCGAGCAGGAGTGGCGCGAGCAGCTCACTCCGGCTCAGTACGACGTCTTGCGCAAGGCCGGAACCGAGCCGCCCTTCACGGGGGACTACGTCTACAACAAGGACTCCGGGGACTACCGCTGCGCGGCCTGCTCGGCGGTCCTGTTCAGCGCGGACACCAAGTTCGACTCGGGCACGGGCTGGCCGAGCTTCACCGAGCCGGCGGTCGCCGAGGCGGTCGAGCTGCGTCCGGACAACAGCCTTTTCATGCGCCGCACGGAGGTGCTGTGCCGCACCTGCGGCGGGCACCTGGGCCACGTCTTCGACGACGGGCCCGGGCCGGACGGCCAGCGCTACTGCATCAACTCGGCCGCGCTCGCCTTCGAGCCGGCCACGCCGGCTTCGCAGTAGCCTCTGCAGGCATGGTGATGCAGGAACAGTCTCGGCGGCTGTCCGAACCGCTGCGCTGGGGGCGACGCGAGAAGACCGCGGTGGCGGTGGTCATCGGCTGCCTCGTGCTGGCGCTCGTCGGGCTCGGGGCCTATGCGCTCACGAGCGGCTCGCCCGCGCGGGCGGACTGCGTCAGCGTCACCTTCGCCAGCACCCTCGGCGGCGCGGAGCTGCACGGGTGCGGGGCGCAGGCCAGGCGCATCTGCGCCTCGGGGCGATTCCCCCATCTCGGCGAGCAGCTTCGGCCCGCCTGCGAGCGCGCGGGCTTCCCGTATCGCCCGCCCAGCTGAGCGTCCCCAGCTGAGCGTCTAGACAAATGTCGAAACCCCTGGCGCAAGTGTTGGCCAGGATGGCCCTACCCCGCTTCCTGCATGGCGGATTTCATACGCGGACTGTCATTGGTGCGCGGCGACCGCCCTCACGGGGTGGCCGTCCACCTTCCCGATCGTAGGAAATGGAGGCCCATGTCCTGGCTGGCATATCCAAGTTGGCTTAACGCAGGTGACAACGCGTGGCAGATGACCGCTGCGACCTTCGTCGGGCTGATGAGCCTGCCGGGCCTTGCGGTCCTGTACGGCGGCGTCATGCAGAAGCGCTGGTCGGTCAACAGCATGATGCTCACATTCGTTGCATTCTCCCTCGTCCTGGTTGCTTGGGTGCTGTGGGCGTTCAAGATGGGCTTCGGCAGCCCGATAGGCAGCGGACACGGCTTCCTCGCCAGCATGTGGGGCAAGTCGGGCACGGTGCTCTCGCAGGGGGCCGAGGAGGGCCAGGCGATCATCCCGTCGATCACGGAAGGACCGCCGTTCCACTTCCCGGAGGCCTCGCTGGTGTACTTCCAGTTCGTGTTCGCCGGGATCACGCCGATCCTGATGCTCGGATCGGTGCTGGGCCGAATCAACTTCAAGGCCTGGATCCCGTTCGTGCTCCTGTGGATCACGTTCGTCTACACGGTCAACGCCTTCCTGCTGTGGGGTGGCGGCTACTTCGCCTTCCACGGCGCGCTGGACTACTCGGGTGGGTACGTCATCCATCTCGCGGCCGGCATCTCCGGCTTCGTGGCGGCGGCGGTGATCGGACCGAGGCTGCAACGAGATCGCGAGATAGACGCTCCGAACAACCTGCTGATGGTCGCGGCGGGAGCGGGGCTTCTGTGGCTCGGTTGGAACGGCTTCAACGGTGGAGACTCCTACTACGCGGGCGCCAACGCTTCGGCTGCGGTGGTCAACACGAACGTCTGCACCGCGGTGGCGATGCTCGTGTGGATCGCGTGGGACTACATCTTCCGGGACAAGCCATCACTGATCGGCTCGGTCAACGGAATGATCACCGGGCTGGTCGCGATCACTCCCTCCGCCGGCTTCATCACCGGCTGGTCGGCGATCGCGGTCGGCATCATCGCGTCCACGCTCGTGTGGATGGGCATCAGGTTCCTCAGTCGGGCGCCGGTGTTCCGAAGCGTGGATGACACGCTGGGGGTGATCTATACGCACGGGCTAGCAGGCCTTGTGGGCGGTCTGCTGGTCGGGGTGTTCGCCAACGCCAAGGTGATCGAGTACATCGGCGCTGGCGGCGGCGCGGGCAACCTGCCCGGCAAACAGGGCGTGATCCACGGCAGCTGGACGCTGTTGCGCTGGCAGGCCGAGGCCGGTGCGTGGGTGATCGTCTTCTCGGGCGTGATGACGTTCATCCTGCTGAAGCTGGTCGGGATCTTCGTGCCGCTTCGTCTCTCCGACGAGGAGCTGGAGATCGGCGATCACGCGATCCACGGCAACGAGGTCTACCCCTCGGATGTGCCGACACTCGGAGGGCCGCACGCGCCCGCCTGGCAGCCAGGCGGTGGCGGGGCGGTTCCGGCGGGGGCAGGGGCGTAGGCAAGGCGCACCTGCATGACTTCCAGCCCGGGCGCGACCTCCCCACGGACGCGCCCGGGCCTGGAGGAAGACCTTGGACAGGTCGATCGGCGACGGCCCCGCTCAGGCGGGGCCGTCGCCGTTGACGGGCCGCGCGGCTACGCGGTGGGCGGCGCGGGGCCCGGGGTTGGCGCAGCTAGAGCGCGATGCCGATGGGGCAGGCGACGCCGGTGCCGCCGAGGCCACAGTAGCCACCCGGACTCTTGGCCAGGTACTGCTGGTGGTAGTCCTCGGCGTAATAGAAGGGGTGCTCCGGGGTCTGCTCGAGGATCTCTGTGGTGATCGTCCCGTGTCCGGCGGCCGTGAGCATCTGCTGGTAGGCCTCGCGTGAGGCCTCGGCGGCGGCGCGCTGGGACTCGTCGTTCCACGTCAGCAGCGAGCGGTATTGGGTGCCGGCGTCGTTGCCCTGGCGCATGCCCTGCGTGGGGTCGTGCCCCTCCCAGAAGAGCCTCAGCATCTCCTGGTAGCTGGTCTTGGCGGTGTCGAATGCGACGAGCACGACCTCGGAGTGTCCGGTCATCCCGCTGCAGGTCTCCTCGTAGGTCGGGTTCGGGGTCACGCCGCCGGCATAGCCGACCGCGGTCGTGTAGACCCCGTCTGCCTGCCAGAAGATCCGCTCGGCGCCCCAGAAGCAGCCCATCCCGAAGATCGCCGTCTCCACGCCGGGGGGGAAGGGCCCCCTCAGCGGCGTGCCGAGCACCTCGTGGCGCTCGGGGACGCGAAGCTCCTCAGATCTCCCTGGAAGCGCGGTGTCCGGCTCGACCATCGCCATCTTGTCCCTGGCGAAGAAGCGCATGAGTCCAGGCTAGCCGATGGGCGGCCCGCTTCGGCTCAGCGTGAGTAGACGGTCAGGAAGTCGCGATCGTCCGGTTCCAGGTAGCGCAGGTCCGAGCGTTCCATTCCCGGCAGCAGGTTCTTCGGTTCGAGCGCTCCTGGCGCGCCGTAGGTGATGAAGCTGACCCAGTAGGAGTTGATGTCGAGCTCCATCGCGCGCACGGCTCCAGCCCGGATCAGGGTTCGCGCGAGGCTCGTGACGGTCTGATCTTCACCGGCCGCATAGATCAGGTTGCCGCGGCTGTCCACGCCGATCCCCGAGCGCCACACGAGGATGGCGTTGCCGACGGTGGCGCCCCATTCGGCGCCGTTTGAGAGGTTGGGGTTGAGCTTGCCTTCGTCCACGATCAGCGGCAGGTTCTGGCGAGCGAAGCTGACCCCGGCGGGCACGGTCGGGCCGTTGTTCCAGTCGAGGACGTCCACGCTTCCGTTGGCATATCCGACGAGCGTGCCCTGGCCGTTGCGCATCGTCGCGTAGGTGTGGCCTTTGACCGCGAAGCCGCCTTTGGCGTCGCTCAGCTTGAAGCCGCTGTTGAACGTGGCGAGCAGCTTCGAACGGGCTTCGCTGGGAACGTCCATCGTGCCGCGGGGGAGGGAGACGTTGGGCTCGAGACGACCAGGGTGCAGCGAGACGACCGTGCGCTTGGTGTCGATCCATGCCAGCCCGGCCAGCACGCGCGGGTATTCGGGCTGGTTGCGGATGGTGGTGAGCAGGACCGGAGGGTTGGCTTCGAGCCCAGGCCGGGTCGCATGCCAGACCCCCTCGCCCGGAAGGGCGGGTTGGAGCAGCGCGGGCACCCGAGACGGGCGATATTCGCGGGCCAGCTTCCCAGCGCCCGAGCCCGTGCCCCCGTATCCCACTTTGGGCAGCGCGCGCAGGGTGGGGCCGCCCTTGCTCGGGGCGGTCAAGCTGTAGTAGATGGACTCCACGCTCGCGACCAGTCCGACGGCGCCGTTGTCGCGCAGCCACTCGACCGTGCGGATCCCCATGCTGGAGTTCGACGCCTGGGTCATCGCGCCGATGTAGGAGAGCGCGGAGGGGATCAGGAGCACGACCGCGGCGACCGCGGCGATGCGGCGCACGCGAGCGGCCCCGCTGACGGGGCGGTGGCGATCGGGGCGTCGGCTGCGGTGACCGAGCTGCGGGCGTGTCGCGGCGCCGAGCTCCATCTCTATAGCCTAGGGCAGCCGCTCGCCGGCTCACGGCGTCAAAGGAGGAGACTGAGCGTATTCTCACTAAGAACACTCTCACCGGTTATGCGGCCCAACCGACATGAGAATGGACGCCGGTGTGGAATCCTGCCTCGCGTGAGTCGGGGGGGCCTCACAGTATCGTCAACTCCTCATCGACTCACCGCTCGGAGGTTCAACATCAGCCCACTCGAGGCAGTAGCAAACGACGAGCAGCTCGCCCTGCGTCGTGTGGCGCATCCCCAGCTGGGCGCTGCGCATGAGGTTCCCCCTTCCCCGCGCGTGTCGGGTGCGCGGGCAGCCGTGCTGCTGCGCGCGTGCCGTCCGCGGCAGTGGAGCAAGAACCTGCTCGTGCTCGCGGCCCCCTGCGCCGCCGGTTTGATCGACAGGCCGCTGGTGGCCGCCCAGGTCGCTGGAGCGTTCGTGATCCTGTGCCTGCTGTCGAGCGCCACCTACCTGGTCAACGACGTGCGTGACCGCGAGCAGGACAGGGTGCACCCGCGCAAGCGTCTGCGCCCGGTCGCCACGGGCCAGCTCACTCCCCGGGCGGCGCTCGCGTGGGCGGGAGGGCTGGCATTGGTGGGCATCGGCGCGGCGAGCGCGATCAGGCCGGCGCTCGGGGCGATCGCGTGCGGCTATCTGGCGCTGACCGCCAGCTACTCGCTGCTGCTGCGAAGGGTGTTCATCCTCGACATCCTTGCGATCGCGGCGGGCTTCGTGTTGCGGGCATTCGCCGGCGGCGTGGCCACTGACATCTATCTGTCTCGCTGGTTTGTCATCGTGACTGCGTGCTGTGCCGTATATCTGGTCGCCGCCAAGCGCTACGCGGAGCTGCGCGAGCACGCCGGGACGGCGCCGATCCGCGCGACGCTCCGCCGCTACTCGCTCCCGGGCCTGCGCCTGGTGTTGCTCGTCACCGCTGCCACGGCGGGAGCGGCGTACACGGGCTGGGCGTTCACGCGTCCGTCGCATCTCCTCTGGTACGGACTCTCGATCCTCCCGTTTCTGCTGTGGCTCGGCCGCTACGCGTCCTTGATCGCGGCGGGGGCCGGTCAGGCGCCGGAGGAGCTGATCCTCCGCGATCGCACGCTGCTGGCGCTCAGCGTGACGTGGGGCGTCCTGTTCCTCGGCGGCGTCTATGTCGGTCACTGAGCTGAGCGCCCCGCCCGCGATCGCGCCCGCGGACGAGCGCTCGCTGTCGGGATGGGGGAGAAGCTCGTGGAGCCGCTGCGCGGTGAGGCGCCCGCGCGGGGCGGCGGAGGTCGTGGAGGCTCTGGCGTCGAGCGCCCGCTCGGGTAGGCACGTGATCGCGCGGGGCGCCGGTCGCAGCTATGGCGACGCGGCCCAGAGTGAGGGTGGCGATGTGATCGACATGACGGCTCTGAACCGGGTCCTCTCGATCGATCCGCAGCGGATGCTCGTCACAGCCGAGGCGGGCGCGACGGTGGGGCAGCTGATGGCGCGCCTGTCCGCCCACGGGCTGACCCTGCCGGTGGTTCCGGGAACTCGCCACGTGACCCTGGCGGGGGCGATCGCGAGCGACATCCACGGCAAGAACCATCACTGCGACGGCGCCTTCGCGCGCCACGTGACGGCGCTCACGCTCTGCACCTCCGGCGGTGAGATCCTCGAGCTGACCCCCGAGAGCGACGCGGATCTCTTCTATGGGACGCTCGGCGGCATGGGGCTCACGGGCGTCGTGATCGAGGCGACGGTCCGCGCCGAGCCGCTGTCCAGCCCCTGGGTGGCCGGCGATCTCGACCGGACCAACGGCCTGGTCGAGACGCTCGAGCTGTTGAGCGGACACGAGCGCCACCGCTACTCGGTGGCTTGGCTCGATCTGCTCGCCCCGGGCGCGAAGATGGGCCGGGCGATCGTCAGTCGCGCAGACCCGCTGGCGCCAGGCGACGCCCCACGGCCTGCACGGGGACGGCGGGGCGTCGCGGGGTCCTACCCCGGGGCGCTGTCGCGACCGCCGCTGGCCGATGTTCCGCGCGCATTTCCAGGAGCGCTGCTGCGGCCCTCGAGCGTGCGCACGTTCAACGCGCTGCGCTGGTGGACGGCGCCCAGGCGCGAGCGCGGGCGCCCGCTGGCGCTCGCCCCGTACTTCTTTCCGCTGGACGTCCTCGGTGAGTGGAACCGCCTCTACGGAGCGTCCGGGCTGGTGCAGTACCAGTTCGTAATCCCATCCGGTCGGGAGGGGGCGCTGGAGCGCTGCTTCGCGCTCATCGCCGAGCGGAAGGTGCCGGTGTACCTGGCGGTCTTCAAGCGCTTCGGCGCGGCATTCGGCGGAGCGCTGTCGTTCCCGCTCGAGGGCTGGACGCTCGCGATCGACATGCCGGCCGCGGCGCCGGGGCTGGGAGCGGCGTTGCGGGAGCTCGACGAGATCGTGGCGGGCAGCGGCGGGCGCGTCTACCTGACCAAGGACAGCCGCATGCGCGGGGACGCGCTCGAGGCCATGTATCCGCAGCTCGATCGCTTTCGCGAGCAGCAGGCTCAGATCGACCCCGAGGGCCTGCTGCGCTCCGACCTGGCGCTACGCCTCGGACTGTGCGGGGCAGGCGAATGAGCAGCTCCGGCGCGGGATCAGCCGGGCGGCGTGTGATCGTGCTCGGCGGAACCTCGGAGATCGCGCTGGCGTGCGTGCGCGAGCTGCAGTCACGGGAACCGCGTGAGGTAGCCCTCCTCGGCCGCGATCGGGAGGCCCTGGGCCTTGCAGGCGAGAAGCTGCGCGCTCAGGGCGTGGGGCGAGTGATCGAGCTGGAGCTCGACGCGCTCGACACGCAACGTCACGAGGAGGTGATCGGGCGGGCGTTCGAGGAGCTGGGGGGAGGCGAGATCGTGATTCTCGCGGTTGGCGTGCTGGGCGAGCGGGGCGGTCTGCCCAGCGACGTCGCGGCGGCGGTGGAGCTGTTGCAGGTGAACGTGGTGGGCGCCGGCTCGCTGCTGATGCACGCTGCCCGGCGCCTTCGCGAGGGCGGCGGGGGAGCTCTCGTCGTGCTCTCCTCCGTGGCCGCAGAGCGCCCCCGGCGCGCCAATGCGGTCTATGGAGCCTCGAAGGCCGCCCTGGACTCGCTCGCCCAGGGCCTTGGGGACGATCTGCAGGGGACGGGCGTGCGTGTGCTGGTGGTGCGTCCCGGGTTCGTGCGCACACGGATGACCAGCGGCCTCGCGCCGGCGCCGCTTGCGACGACGCCGGAGGCTGTGGCGGAGGTGGTGCGCGGGGGTCTCGAGAGCGGTGCGCACACGGTGTGGGCTCCGCGCGCACTGCGCCTGCCTATGCTGCTCATGAGGATGCTTCCCCGCCCGATCTTTCGCCGGATAAAGCAATGAGCGCCACACGCCCCTCCCAGCGTCGCCCCTCCGAGTCCAGGGCGCCGCGGCCGCCGCGTGACATCTCCCGCCTGCAGGCTCGCCGCCGCGCGGCCAACCGCCGGCGGCGCCTGTTTCGGCTCGATGTGGGGGTCGGAGTGTTCGCTGCGATCGTGCTGCTGATCGCCACCCCCGGCCTTGCCATCGCCGCGGTCATCGCCGTTCTGCTTCTGCTCGGGTGCGTCGCCTCCGTCGTGATCGGACGGCGCAGGCGGCGACGGCGCGAGCGCCTCTAGCAGCTAACGGCGCTCGAGCACGAACACGGCGATGTCGCGCGAGGTGCGCTCGTCGTAGGCGTCGAAGCCGGCGTACTGCTCGTTCATCTTGCGCCAGAGCTGCGCGCGCTCCTCGCCCTCGGCGACGCGGGCGCGCACCGGGCGGCGCTCGCCGCGGATCTGCACCTCGGCATCGGGGTTGGCCTTGAGGTTGTGCGACCAGGCCGGCGCTTTGGCGTTGCCTGCGTTCGAGCCGATCACGATCACGCGCTCGCCGTCGGCCAGGAACAGGACGGGAGCTGTGCGCGGCTGGCCCGAGCGCCGACCGGTGGAGGTGAGCAGCAGCACGGGGGCTTTGCCCACCGTGCCCATCAGGCGTCCGCGGGTGAGGCGGTAGATCGGAACGTTGAGCTTGCCGAGCGTGCGCAGCATCCCGGCGGGCATCGACATGGACAGGCGCGAGAGGGCGTGATCGCTTGGCATCGGCGGAGTATGTCACCGACGCGGGCTGCCCACACGGCTGTAGAGTGGCCGCGATGAGCGAGCGCGCGGTGGTTCGCTACGAGGTCGCCGACAGGGTGGCACGGATCACGCTCGATCGTCCCGAGCGGGGCAATGGGATCACGCCCCAGCTGCTGAGCGAGCTGGTGGCCTGTGTGGAGCGGGCGGACCTCGATCCGGCCGTGCACGTGCTGCTGCTGGCCGGTGCGGGTCCGGGATTCTGCGGTGGCTATGACCTGGTGGAGAGCGCCGAGGGGATGGGCGTGGCGGCGGGTGCTGAGCAGCCACAGCGGCCGCCCGCGGGCTCGCCGTTGGACCCCGCGGTGATCGCCGCCAACCACGATCCCCGCGGCCCCTGGGATCCGACGGTCGACTACGCGATGATGAGCCGCAACGTCAGGGCGTTCATGAGCCTGTTTCACTGCGGCAAGCCCGTGGTGTGCATGGTGCACGGCTTCTGCGTGGCGGGCGGCACCGACATGGCGCTCTGCTCGGATCTGCTGGTGATCGCCGCGGAGGCCAAGATCGGCTATCCGCCGGCGCGTGTGTGGGGCTCGCCGACGACGGCCCTGTGGGCGCACCGCATCGGAGCGCAGCGGGCCAAGCGGCTGCTCTTCACCGGCGACTCGCTGTCGGGCAGCGAGTCGCTCGAGTGGGGCCTCGCGATCGAGGCCCCGCCGGCCGAGCGGCTGGTGGAGCGCACGGAGGTGCTCGTGGAGCGGATCGCGCGCATGCCCGTCAACCAGCTGATGCTGATGAAGCTGCTCGTCAACCAGACGCTCTACGCCCAGGGACTGCACGCCACCCAGGTGCTGGGGACGGTCTTCGACGGGATCACGCGCCACACGGCCGAGGGCTACGGCTTTCAGCAGCGCGCCGCCGAGGTGGGCTTCCGTGAGGCCGTGCGCGAGCGCGACGAGCCGTTCGGGGATGCGGGCCGCTCGACCTTCAAGGGTTGAGCGCTTAAAGCCTCAGCGCTCATCTGCGATGGTGGGCACGTGGCCCTGATTCGCGCCAGCGCGCCCCTCAGTCGCGAGCTGCAACGGGTGTTCCCCTCGCGGCCCTTCCAGGTGCGCTTCTGGGACGGCAACGTCGCCGCGGCGACCGAGGAGGGCGCCCCGACCTTCTACATCCGCAAACCGACGGCGCTCGCGCACTTCCTCGCGGCCCCCGGCACGCTCGGTCTCGGGCGTGCCTACGTGGACGGCTCGCTGGCCGTGGACGATCTCGACGGGGCCTTCGTCGTGGTTGACGAATGGGAGCCGCCCGCGCTGGGCCTGGGCGACCGTGCGCGCCTGGGGCTGGCGATCGCTGCGGCGGCCGCGCCTGGCGGTCTGCCCAGGCGCCCCGGCCTGGAGCTGATCCTGCGCGGGGAGCGCCACAGCGCCGAGCGCGACGCGGCGGCGGTCCGCTACCACTATGACGTCGGCAACGAGTTCTTCGCGCTGTTCCTCGACGAGTCGATGACCTACAGCTGCGCGATCTTCTCGCGCGGCGCAAGGACGCTCGAGGAGGCCCAGCGGGCGAAACTCGAGCTGATCGCAGGCAAGCTCGAGCTCGAGCCGGGGATGCGCGTGCTGGACGTCGGCTGCGGCTGGGGGAGCTTCGCCATCCACGTTGCGCGCGAGCACGGCGTGAGCGTCCTCGGCATCACGCTTTCAGAGCAGCAGGCGGCGCTCGCACGCCGGCGCGTGGAGGAGGCCGGTCTCAGCGACAGCGTGGAGATCCGCGTGGCTGACTACCGCGCGCTGCCGCGGGCCTCCTTCGATGCGATCGCATCGATCGGCATGGCCGAGCACGTGGGGGACAGCCAGATCGACGTCTACGCAGGAACGCTCCTCGGGCTGCTGCGCCCGGGCGGGCTCCTGCTCAACCACGCGATCGCGGCGCTCGATCCAGACGCGGAACCGCTGGAGGACCTCTTCTCGACGCGCTACGTGTTTCCCGACGGCGAGCCGCTGCCGCTCTCGCGCATCCAGCTGGCGCTCGAGCGTGCGGGCTTTCACACCGAGCACGTGGAGGGCTTTCGCGAGGACTACGCAGAGACGCTGCGCCACTGGGCGCGCCGGCTCGACGAGCACATCGGGGAGGCCGAGGCGCTCGCCGGGGTGCAGCGCACGCGCGTGTGGCGCCTGTACCTGCGGGCCGCCCGACACGGCTTCACGACAGCGCTTACGGCCGTCTACCAGGTACGCGCCCGGCGTCCAGCCTGAACACATGGTTGCGCGCCTGGACGCTTTGGCGCGGCGGGGGCTAGAATGACCGAGCCTTGCGGATGTAGCTCAGCTGGCTAGAGCGTCGCCTTGCCATGGCGAAGGTCGAGGGTTCGAATCCCTTCATCCGCTTTCCTAGCGCTCTAGCGGTGCGCCTGTTTGTCGCGAAGCCTGTCGGTGAGCGCCATCAGCTCTCCGGGTCGGACGTGCAGGCCGCGGCAGAGCTTCAGCAGGTTGGTGTAGGTGGGGTTGCTCTGGCCTCTCACGAGGTTGCCGACCTGGCGCAGACTGAGACCGCCGTCGAAGGCCACCGTGTCCTGGGTCATCTCGGAGTCTTCGGCCATCAGCCGTTCGATGGCCTGGCCCAGAGCGGCGTGGTCCGGGCTGCGCGGCTTGGATTTCCGTTGAGGGGGCATGCCCGGCAGCCTTGCGTATCGCATGGAGCGTCGTTAGGCCATATATTGCCGATCAAGATTCAGACAACTGTATTCGCCGCAATTTGGGAGGTTTCCGTTTCCGAAGCCGAGCAGCGACGACGCGATCTGCTTGCCCTGGGGGAGGCGATCGGCCAGATTAGAACGGAGCACGGCCTCAGCCAGGGTCAGCTGGCTGGCGCCTCGGGAGCCTCGCCTCAGAGCATCGTGCGGCTCGAGGCGGGGCGACTCGACCCGCGCTTCGAGATGCTGCTCGCGCTCGCCGATGCCATGGGCGTCAGGCCCTCGGCGTTCTTCCAGCGTGCCGAAGCGCTCCAGGGCGAGGAGCCGGAGACCTCTGAGGGGGCGCGCGCTTCTGGGGAGCCGGTGACTTCTGAGGAGCCGGGGACTCCGCTCAGCCGGCGGCGGGGGCGCTGAGGGGCAGCATGGGCGCGGATGTCTGCCAGCTGCATAGGAAGGCCTCGGCCGCATCGACTTCGAGCGGCTTGGCAAAGAGGTAGCCCTGGCCGCTGTCGCACTGCTCGCTGCGCAGCAGCGAGAGCTCATGCTCGCCCTCGATGCCCTCGGCCAGAGTCTCGATGGAGAGCGCCTTGCCGAGCTGCACGAGGGTGCGGATGAGCGTTTCGCCTTCTGGGTTCTCGGCGAGCTGGGAGATGAATGAGCGGTCGATCTTCAGAGCGTCCACGGGGAAGCGCTGGAGGTGGGCGAGCGAGGAGTAGCCGGTACCGAAGTCGTCAATCGCGATCCGCACGCCGAGGTCCTTGATCGAGCGCAGTCGCGCAGCCGTGTCTTCGGCGTTGCGCATGAGCGTGGTCTCGGTGATCTCGAGCGTGAGCGCGCCCGCCTCGAGCGAGCTCAGTGCGAGCGCATTCTCGACGTCGGCGACGAACTGGTCGGTGTCGAGCTGACGTTCCGAGACGTTGACCGCCACGCTGGTCGGATGCCCGTCCGCTCGCCACGCCGCTCCCTGACGGCAGGCCTCGTTGAGCACCCACTTGCCGACAGGGACGATCAGGCCGGTCTCCTCGAGCAGGGGGATGAAGTCATTGGGCTGAACCACGCCTCGACCCGGGCGCCTCCAGCGGATCAGCGTCTCTACGCCGGTGGGCGTCATGCCACGCAGGTCGAAGGTGGGCTGGTAGACGAGGAAGAACTCCTCGTTCGCGAGTGCGCCGCGCAGGTCCATCTCGAGCTCCATTCGCTGCTGGACCACGTCCTGCATGCCCGCCTCGAAGAACACGTAGCGGTTCTTGCCATCCCACTTGGCGCGGTGCATGGCAATGTCGGCGTCGCGCAGGAGATCCTCGGCCGCGGGGCGCTCTCCGCTGGCGATCCCGATGCTGGCAGTCACCGTCAGCGGCGTCTGGGCGACCGCGGCGAGCGTGAAGGGGGCACTCAGGGCTTCGTGCAGGCGCTCTGCGATCAGCTCGGCGCCGGCAGCCAGCGAGACCTCTTCGGCGAGCACCACGAACTCGTCGCCGCTGAGGCGCCCGAGCGCGTCGGCGTCGCGCACCACGCCATCGAGGCGCGCGGCGATCGCCTGCAGCAGCTCATCCCCGGCGGCGTGACCGAGCGTGTCGTTGATGGCGGTGAAGTTGTCGAGGTTGATGAACAGCGCGGCCACCGGCGTTTGCCGGCGCCGTGCACGGCCGAACATCTGCTCCGCTCGATCGAGGATCAGCGTGCGGTTGGGCAGCCCGGTGAGCTGGTCGTGCGTGGCCATGAACGCGAGCTCCTCCTGACGGCGCGAGAGCTCCTCGTCGGTGCGCGCACGCTCACTCTCGAACACCTCGCACATGCGCACGAGCGTCACGTCGAGCGTCACCTGGGTCATCGAGAAGGCCTGAGCGAGAACCTCCGGGCGATGTTGGCCCTGGCTGCGACCTGGCGCAGCACAACGTGAACGCCTTCTCGCCAGCGCAGGCAGCGCTTGGTCACCTCGTGCAGGGGCGCCGCCCTGTGCGCGGCGAGCTGCCCGAAGATCTCCCATGCTTCGCGTCCGGCGTCGAGGCCGGCCTCGGGCCTGCCGCCGGCCATCCACTGAGCTACTGAGATCGTGGCCATCGCGCCAACTCGCTCGAAGCTCGAGCGCACTGCATCGTCGAGGTCTTTACCGGCGGCGTGGGTCAGCCGGCGGATCTCCTCGACCACGTCCTCGGAGCGGCCGCGCAGCTCCTTGCCGAGGCGGCGAAGCTCCGGGTCTGCGCTCCGTGCGATGAGGGGCGCCTGTGGGGTCACCGCGTCATCCCTCCCGGGCGTTGAGCTGATCCATCATCTCGGGCCAAGCTTCGGCCTCGGCGGCCCACCACTTGAGAAACACCCGTATTCAGTAGGCGATTTGCGTTTGGTTCAACCGAATCAGATGGCCTGTGTAGCGGCTGTGAGCGTGTCCGGCGCCGCATGAGTCCCCGCAGCGCCCTCGAGCGCCCAAGCGGGATGACGCGGCACGTAGCGTCCGCCAGCCCCCCGGCCCAGCAGTCCCATCAGCTCCAGCTCGCTGAGGGCCAACAGCGCCTTGGCCGGGTCTTCTCCGGGCTCGATCAGCCTGTCCGGCGTGTCTCGTCCCGTCCCGACCAGCGCGAGGATCCTCGCCATCGCCGGCTCGAGCCCCGGGATCCCGGGCTCGGCGACAGCGCCCCTCGAGGACCTCCGCGCCGGTGCGAGAGGGTAGAGCAGATCGAGAACATCCTGGGCGCCGCGCACCAGCCTCGCGCCGTCGACGAGCAAGGCGTGGGTGCCGCTGGAGAGGGGAGAAGTGAGACGACCGGGCATCGCCGCCACCGTCTTTCCGCGCGCTCCCGCCGCGCGCGCAAGCGCCATCTGCGCGGGCTTCTCCTCGGCCTCCACCACGACCACGAGGCCAGCCAGGCGGGCGACGATGCGCTCGCCCGCCACCGCGCCCCAGCGTCGTCCCCGGCAGTCGTGAGGCAGCTCCGACAGGGCGCAGCCCGAGCGCAGCAGGGACGCGTACAGAGGACGCTTTGTGGTGGGCCACCGCACACCCAGACCGTTGCCCGGGAGCGCGAGCGCCGGCCCCCCGGCCTCGAGCGCCCCGGCGAGGGCCGCTGAGGCGATCCCGTCGGCCAGCTCGCAGATCACCGTCACTCCGCTCGCCGCCAGCCCTCGCGCGAGGGTGTGGGCCATCTCGACCCCATAATCGCTGGCGCGCCTGCTGCCCGTGATCGCCACCACCGGCGCGCCCGCCAGTAGGGCCAGTCGTCGTCGGCCACCAGCCACGTGCAGCATCCACGGGGAGGCGGGATCGTCGCGCAGCGCTCGTGGGTAGAGGCTGTGATGGCGGCACACCGCCTCCACGCCCGGCGCCTGCGCGATCTGCTCCGTCGAGAGCGCCTCGTAGCGCGCGCCCAACTCGCTCTGGCGCCTGCCGCCGAGGGACCGCAGCAGGTCACGGTCATCCAGCGAGAGCAGCTCATCCAGCCGCGCGCGATCTTGCGCTTGGAAGTCCAGCGAGACGCTCAGCGCTGAAAGCAGCCAGCTGCGACGCCGGCATCCCGCGCAGGCGCCAAGGGCTTCGTGGACCGTCCCGGAGCTGCTCATGCGACGCTGCGCTCTGTGTCGGTTGCGTACGGGCGCAGGGCCAGGGCGGCGCCGATGTCGCGGGTCCTCACTCGATCGACGCCATCGAGGTCGGCGATCGTGCGCGCGACACGCAGGAGGCGACTCTCGCCGCGCGCGCTGAGCAGCCCGCGCCGGCGGGCTCTGCTCACCATCGCCTCGCCCCGCCCGTCGAGCCGAACGTGCTCACGCAGCGCGCGGGCGTCCATCTCCGCGTTGAGCCCGATCCCGTGGGCGCGGAGCCTGGAGCGCTGGCGCTCGCGGGCATCGAGAACCCTTCGCCGTGCCTGCTCTGAGCTTTCGAGTGAACCCAACCTCCCCTCCGACGTGGTCTCGCGGTGAAGGTCCACGAGCAGGTCGAGGCGATCGAGCAGCGGGCCGCTCAGCCTGCGGCGGTGGCGCGCCAGCTCCGCTTCGCTGCACGAGCAGCGATCGCCGTCACCGGCGTGACCGCAGGGGCATGGGTTGGTGGCCGCGAGCAGCATGAACCGCGTGGGGTAGACCGCCGAATGTCGAGCGCGAACGATCGATACGCGACCGTCCTCCAAGGGCTGGCGAAGGGCCTCGAGCGTCGGACGGGCGAACTCCGAGAGCTCATCGAGGAACAGCACGCCGCGGTGGGCGAGCGCAGCCTCGCCCACCCAGCCGCGCTGTGCGCCGCCGATCAAGCCCGCCGCCGTGATCGAGTGATGTGGCGCCCGGAAGGGCCTGACGCTCGAGAGCGCTTCGATCGGCTCGCCGGCGGCACTGTGAAGCTGTGCCACCTCGAGCGCCTCGTTGCGGCTGAGGGGCGGAAGGATCGAGGGCATCCGCTGGGCGAGCATGGTCTTGCCCGTGCCGGGAGGCCCGCTGAACAGGCAGTTGTGTCCGCCGGCCGCGGAGATCACGAGCGCCCGTACCGCGTTGTGCTGGCCGCTGACCTCGCTCAAGTCCAGTAGCAATGGACGCTCACAGCCACGGGCCCTGAGGCGTGAGGTACGGCTCGGGGTCGGGTCAGGCTCTCCACCGCTCAGCACTCGCACGGCGCTTGTGAGGCTCTCGGCGACCGCCACGTGGAGCCCCGGGATCAGCTGTGCCTCGTGGGCGCGCGTGCCCGCAAGGATGAGCTTGTCGAGGGCGGCCCGCCGCGTGGCACCAGCCACGGCGAGCGTGCCCTGCGAGGCCCTGATCGAGCCGTCGAGTCCCAGCTCGCCGAACAGCGCCGTGTCCTCCAACCCGACGACTGGAATCTGCCCGCTGGCCGCGAGCACGGCGCACGCCAGCGCGAGATCAAGTCCCGGCCCCGCCTTGGGGAACCCACCGGGCGCCAGGTTGGCCGTTATCCGCCGATTGGGGAACTCATATCCGGAGTTGCGGATCGCGGCATGGATGCGCTCCCGTGCCTCGCGTACCGCCGTGTCAGCGAGGCCAACGATGGCGAACGCGGGGAGTCCCGGCCGGACGTCGACCTCGACGTTCACGTGCCGCGTGCGCAGTCCGTCGATTGTAAATGCATGTGCCCGCGCGAGCATGTTCTGATCTCCTCTCGCCGCTCGTCAAGGACGGATCGAGGAGGCTAGGTCGTGCTTGGGACGGGACTCTCGGACGGTGGGCAGAGTCGCCGAGTCTGGCCCTCGGGGGAGGGGGGACGGGGGGCGGTGTACGGAGGGCGGTGACCGGGGGCTTGCTGCTCGGAGCGCCGACTTGCGCGAGCGCGCGCACGCGCGCGAGTCGGCGTCTTGCGGGGATGGACAGCCCCGGAGCTACAGACCGGCGGGGTGGCGGGCGATGAAGCCCGCGGTGGAGGTCGTGCTGTCCGACCAGCGCGAGCCGGTCTCGGCGAGCGCCACCGTGTCGAAGCGTTTGCCGTCGATCACCATGAAGGCGTGTTCGGAGTTGGCGTAGATCGTGATGTCCCTGCCCGGCCCCGCTTCGCCGTAGGACTCCAGCCCCGTGGAGTCCTCGGGGGAGCTGAGCAGGCCGGCGCCGTGCAGTGCATATGAGACTGAGCCTGAGCAGTCATAGCCTTCGGAGACGAACGAGCCGTGCCCACCGCCCCACACGTAGGGGCGCGTGGCGATTTCATCGCCGGCCGCAACCACGCGCGCGACCACGCTCGAGCCTTCGCCGCCACCCGCTGTGCTGGTTGTCGAGCCCCCGGATTCGCTCGTGGCTTCGCGTGCGGAGGGGGGAGGCGTGAGCGTGCCCTCGGTCTTCACTCCGAGGAGTGCCCATGTGGACGGTCCCACGACCCCGTCGGGTGTCAGCCCGTGGCGTGCCTGCAGACGCCGGACGGCGGCCTCGGTGGCGGGGCCGAATTCGCCGTCGGGGGCGATCTTGAGGGCGTGCTGCAGGCGCGCCACGGCGCTGCCGGAGCCCGTGCTTTCTTCTGCGCCTTCGGCCGGTTCGGCCGCGGCCGCGGCGGCGCTCGCGACGGCCGCGTGGTGATGGTGGTGGACGGGAAGCGCGGAGGGGGGAGGGGTCAGCGTTTCGGCGCTGTGCACGCCGACGATGCTCCACGTGGCCGGGCCCACGACGCCGTCGACGGTGAGCCCGTGGCGGGCCTGCAGACGCCGGACGGCGGCCTCGGTGGCGGGGCCGAATTCGCCGTCGGGAGTGAGCCTGAGGGCCTTCTGCAGACGGGCCACGGGGTTGCCCGCGCTGTGTTCGGCGGGTTCGCTCGAGATTTCTTCGGCCGGTTCGCCCGAGGAGCTCGCCGTCGAGGCGGTGGCGGCGACGGCCTTGGTGGGGCTGCTCGTCGCGGGCGTTTCGAGGACCGCCGACTTGAAGCTGGCGGCGAAGGCCTTGCCTGAGCCGCCGCGCAGCGCGGCGCTGGTCTGGGGGCCGAGGATACCGTCCACGGTCAGCCCGTGGCTGGCCTGGAGGCTGCGCACCGCTTCTTCGGTTTCAGGGCCGAACACGCCGTCGACTTTGACGTTGCCGAGGGCCTGCTGGAGCAGCTGCACCTGTCGGCCTTCGGCGCCGCTCGAGAGCACGATCGAGTGTTCGGTCGTGGTCGCCGGTTCGGGGTTGGGAGCGGAGGAGTTGATGGTTTCCTGTCCGGTTGCGATCGACGCGGTGGGGCCGACCGTGAAGGCGGCCAGCGCGCCCAGCGAGGCACGCTTGGCCCGCGAGCCGGCGGGTACGAAGCGCAGCTCGGCGGCCCGCCGGCGAGCGCGGGAGCGTCCCAGCGAGAGATGCCACGGCTCCTCGTCGGCGAGATCGCGCGACCGGCGCATGCCGGTACGGGCGTCGAGCAGCGCCGCGAGCGAGGGGTTGGTGGGCGAGGTGGGGCGCAGACGCCCTCGATTGGCCCTGGCGCGACGTGCTCGCGAGCGCTCGAGCGAAGCGTTCCAAACCTCATCAACTGCAAGATCGCGCGGGAATCCCGACATCCGAAGGCGTCCTTTCTCCATCTGCGTTGCATGGCGCCTACGGGGTTAGCTGTCGGGCTCGCGTAACCGTCTACGCTACGCCACACGATGTGGCGATTCGCCCCCGCGATCTACCGATCGCATTGGGTCCCCCGCTCCTGGACCCCTTGGGGTGCAGGACTCGGCACGAACGAGCGGCAAGGTAACAGATTCAGTTGCAAGATGCATCACACATGAAGGACTGCAAGGTTTATTGCCGACGGGACCGGGGACGCGCGGGGGCCTTGGTTGATAGGTTCGCCCGGTGATGCGCAAGCAGGGGATAGACCTCAAACTGCTGCTCTCGCTGCTGGTGCTGGTGCTGGTGGCCGGGGGGGTGGCCCTGCTCACCGTGGGCGGATCCTCGGGCAAACCCGCGGTCAAGGCCCAGGCCAAGTTCGACGCGGCCGGGTTGCTCGAACCGGTGCGTGCGGCTCCGCCGCTGGCGCTTCACAACTACCTGGGCCAGCCGGTCGACATCGCCGCCTACAAAGGCAAAGCGGTGCTTGTGACCTTCCTCTATACGAACTGCCCGGACATCTGTCCGCTGATCACCTCGAACCTGCGCGTGGCGCAGAACCTGATGGGGAAGGCCACGTCCTCCAAAGCCGAGATCATCGCGGTCTCGGTGGATCCGCGCGGGGACACGCGCAAGGCGGTGGCGGCGTTTCTGGCTCGCCATCAGATGACCGGCCGCATGCAGTACCTGGTGGGCTCTGCACGTGAACTGGCGGCCGTGTGGAAGGCATGGGGGGTGGGATCCGAACGCGACACCCAGCAGCCGCAGTTCGTCAATCACTCGGGTCTCGTGTACGGAATCACCGGGTCGGGCAAGCGACTGACCTATTACGCCGCGAGCTTCCAACCGAGCGAAATAGCCCACGACGTGCCGCTGCTGGCAGCGCGCTGAGCTCCACGACGATGGGGCGGCGGCTGCGAGCGCTCGGCATCACAGCGGCGATCGTGGCGGCGGTGGCGGCGCTGGCGGTCTTCGGCCTGAAATCGAGCAGCTCGGCCGTGAGCGGGCGTCCCGCCCCGGCGCTGCCACGCGAACACATCGGGGGCGCGCCCGCAACGCTCTCGAGTCTCCTGGCCGGCGCCGGCGGTCGCGCCTCGCTCGTGATCTTCTGGGCGAGCTGGTGCGGACCTTGCGCGCAGGAGGCGCCGGCGCTCGAGCGCTTCTCGCAGGGCGCGGGACGCGGGCGGATGGTGGGGGTGGACTGGAGCGACGCGCTGTCGGGCGCGCGCTCGTTCATCCGTCGCTACGGGTGGACGTTCCCGCTGCTGCGTGACGGCGAAGGCCTGGTCGGCAACAGCTATCGCATGACCGGCCTGCCCACCACGTTCGTGCTCGACTCCAGGGGGCGCATCCGGGTCGCGCTGCGGGGCCCTCAGAGCGTGAGCTCGCTCGAAGCGGCGCTGGTCAAGGTCGAACACGCCTGACGCTGTTCTGATGCACTCGACCCCGGACATGCAGCTGGGCGCGTGCCGAGGATCCATGACGAGTTCATTCTCTGGCTGGCCGCATGCGGCCAGCCACGGTCTCGCACATGTGCGAGACCGCAGGTCGGCGCATGCGCCGACCGTTCCAGTCACATATGCCAGCCATGCGTAGAGATCCCTGAGCAGAGCAGGGAAGATAATGGGATGCTAAACGGCGACTGTGCAAAACCATCCGAAAGGACTGACTCGTATGCCATTTAGCCTGACTCGTCGCACGCCAAGGATCGGCGTCCTCACGGCCCTTGCGGCCAGCAGCGTCCTCGCCGTCCTGACCGCGTTGGCCGGATCCGGCTCTGCCCAGGCGGCGAGCCTTCCGACGCTCAACGTCTCGTTGACCGCATCCACGATCACGGTGAGCGGCTCGCCGGCGACAGGCGCGGTCAACGTGATCACGACCGCCACCGGAGTCAAGGAAGCCTCGGCGATCCTGGTCAGGCTCAAGCCCGGCGTGACGCCGGCGGAAGTGTTTGCGTTCCTCTCCTCCAACACCGCCCACGACCCGAACAACGCGAGCAAGTTCGGCGCGATCGTGTTCGACTCCGAAGCCACGCCGGGCAAGGCGGTCGAAGCCCAGACGACGCTCGCGGCAGGCGAATACGTAGCTCTGGAGGCGGCCGGCGAAGGTCCGCCGAAGGCGCACGCCGTGTTCACGGTCGGCTCGAGCTCCACGCCGGTCGCGCTGCCCGCCGCGGCGGCGACCGAGCGAACGATCGAGTTCACCTTCAAGGGACCGAGCACGCTGCACGACGGCGAGCTCGTGCGCTTCGAAAACGAAGGGTTCCTCGTGCACATGGACCTGGCGTTTCCCGTCAAGAGCAGGGCGGCTGCCAAGCAGGCGGTGAAACTGCTGCTGAGCGGCAACGAAAAGCAGCTCGAAAAGCTCGTGGCGGGACCGCCCGTGGGATTCGCCGGACCGCTGTCAAGCGGCGGCTTCCAGCAGGAGACGATCACGGCCAAGCCCGGCTGGTACGTGCAGGTGTGCTTCATGGACACCCAGGACGGACGCAGCCACACCCGGCTGGGCATGGAGCGGATCATCAAGATCGCCAAGTAGGGGCAAGCGCGGCCGGCCCGTCTCGCGACGCGCGGGGCGGGCCGCGCCGCAGCGCCGATCTTCACGTCTCAGGGGCGCGATCTCAGCCGGTTAGGCTTGGGGCATGGCGAGCTGGGAGGACGTGCGGCGGATCGCGCTGGCGCTGCCCGAGACGAGCGAGCGGAGATGATCGGGATACTCTGAGCGTGCGAACCCCTGTTGAACGACAGCTCCGCTCCAGCCATGCGTATCAGAGCTGAGCGAGGGGCCGCAGTTGAGGCGCAGGCAGCGGGCGCGAGGGGTGAGCGCGGCGATCTCACCGGGCTGAGCGGGGAAGAGGCCCGCCGTCGCCTGGCGGCGCGCGGCGATCCCCCCAGGCAGCGCTCGAGTCGCTCCTACGCGAGCATCGTCCGCGCGAACGTGTTGACGGTCTTCAACACGATCCTTGCGGGCTTTGGGGTGTTGACGCTGGCCTTCGGTGATTGGCGGGATGCGCTGTTTCTGGGTGTGATCGTCGCGAACTCCGGGATCGGGATCACACAGGAGGTGCGAGCGAAGCGCGCGCTGGATCGCCTTTCGCTGCTTGTCGCTCCGCGCGCGAGGGTGCTGCGCGACGCGGTCGCAAGGACGGTGGAGGTCGAGGAGGTTCTCGTCGGCGACGTCGCGCTCTTGGAGCCGGGCGAGCAGGTCACGGCGGATGGACGTCTGCTGGTCGCGAGCGATCTGCGGCTCGACGAGTCGATCCTCACCGGCGAGTCTGAATCAGCTGCACGCGGCGTCGGCGATGAGGTTCGATCGGGCGCGTTCGTCGTCGAGGGCACCGGTGCATACGAGGTGAGCGCCGTGGGTGCAGACAGCTTCGCCGTTCGCGTGACGGGCGAGGCGCGCTCATTTCGCCATCCGCGCTCGCCGCTGGAGCGCTCGGTGAACCGGCTCCTCTACGCCCTCGTCCTGCTCGTGATCGGCTTGGGGGCGCTGCTGGCCTTCTCGCTTCATCACCGCCACGTGCATCTGCACACTGCTGTTGCCACCGCCACGGCGGGTGTGGTCAGCATGATTCCCGAGGGGCTGATGGTGCTCGTCAGCCTCACCTACGCTGCTGGTGCGGTGCGGATGTCAAGGCGTGGTGTGCTCGCGCAGCAGCTCAACGCGATCGAGTCCCTGGCCTCGGTCGACACGATCTGCGTCGACAAGACCGGGACTCTCACCGACGCGGCGCTCAGAGTCGTAGAGGTGATCGCTGCGCCGGGAGTCTCCGCGGAGGATCTGCGGGCGATGTTGGGCGAGATCGCGGCGAGTGCCTCCGCGCGCAACACCACTCTGCAGGCGATCGCCCAGGCCTTTCCCGCGGAGGCGGGCCCGGCCCTCGGCGAGGTCCCGTTTTCCAGCAGGCGGCGCTGGAGCGCCGTTGCGTTGGCGGATGGCTGCCTGTACCTCGGTGCGCCCGGGCGCATCCCGGTGGGCGCTCTCGCGCAGGCGGCTGAGGCGCATCAGCATGGGGGGCGGCGGGTGCTTGCGCTTGCGCGTGGCGCGAGCCCGCTTCCCGACCCGGCTGGCGAGCAGCCACCGGCGGATCTGTTGCCCCAGGGGCTGGTGGTGTTGGCGGAGGAGCTGCGTCCCGGGATTCGGGAGACGATCGCGTTCCTGGAGCGCGAGGGCGTGGAGGTCAAGGTGCTCTCGGGTGACGCACCACAGACCGTGGCTGCGATCGCGCGCGATGTGGGCATCGAGGTGACGGGCGTGAGTGAGGGCGAGGCGATACCCGACGATGCCCAGGAGCGGCGCAACTTCGCGATCGACACGACCGTGATCGGTCGCATCTCTCCCGATGGCAAGCGCGAGATCATCGAGGCGTTGCGTGAAGAGGGCCGCTATGTGGCGATGGTCGGCGACGGTGTCAACGACGTGCCCGCGCTGAAGAGCTCGCGGCTGGCGATCGCGCAGGGCAGTGGCACGCAGATGGCGCGCAGCGTGTCAGACCTGGTGCTGATCTCCGGCGACTTCGCCGCTGTGCCGGCGCTCGTCGCCGAGGGTCGCCGTGCGCTTCGCAACCTCCAGCGCGTCAGCAGGCTGTACCTGACCAAGTCCGCGTTTGCCGCCTTCCTGATCCTCACGATCGGGATCGGCTCTGAGACCTATCCGCTGCTGCCGCGGCACCTCACGTTGGCTGCGAGCGTGACGATTGGGATCCCGACGTTCTTCTTGGCGCTCGCTCCCAGCAGCGGCCCCTGGAGGACCGCCCATTTCGCGCGACGGGCTGCCCGCTTCGCGGTTCCGGCGGGCGCGCTGCTGGGCGCGGGGGTGGTGGCCGGCTACATCTTCGCGCTGCACGACCTCGACCTGTCGCTGGCCGATGCGCGCACAGTCGCCGTCACGATCTTGATCGTGGGTGGCCTGTATCTGGTCATGGCGCTGGAGTCGGAAGGCTCCAGGCGGCGCTCGGCGCTCGTGGCCACGATGTGCGCCGTCCTCGCAGGTGTCTATGTGGCGGCCCTCCTGATCGGGGCCGCGCGTCGCTTCTTCGATCTGACCCTGCCCGACGCGGGGATGATCGCGACGTCGCTGGTGGCCGCCACGGTGACGATCGCGGCGCTCGCGCTGTGCGGGTTCTCGATCAGGGTTGCCGATGCCACGTCCGCGGAGCAGTGAACGCCGGCTCGCAGGGAGTCTTTTCGCGAGCCTGATGGGAGCTGTCTCACGAGCTCGTTAGGTCGGACATAGGCGTGCTCGTTGGACTGTCGGCGTCCAGTGCTTCCGGAGCGGTCTCGACGCGTCGCGTCGTGGCTCTCCGTCTCGCCAGGGGGCACACCCTCATACCCGGCCCCACGGCCAGAGTCAGGAGCACGATTCGATGCACCTCATAACCCGATCGGCGATCACGATCGCTGCCATGCTCGCCACCGCCGCTGCGCTCACGGCCTGCGGCAGCAGCTCGAGCGCGACAGCCGGAACGGTCGCCTTGGCGAAGACCGCTGCGACGTCGCCAGCCGCAGCCGCAGCCGCCACGTCGACGTCGGGCGGTACCGCGACGACGCAGTCCTCCAGCACGGACGTGAGCGTGATCGGCACGAACCACACTCAGGACGGCACGCTGATCGCTGGCATCGACGGGCGGACCGTGTACTACTTCCAACCCGACAAGAAGTCCAGCGCCGGTCACGCGAAGTCGAGTACGTGTTACACCGCGTGCGCAACGGTGTGGCCGCCCGTGCTGGCGACGGCGACCCCGTCGGCGGGCGGGTCTGCGAAAGCCTCGCTGATTGCGCTCACGAAGCGCACGGATGGCACGATGCAGGTGACCTACAACGGCCTGCCTCTGTACTACTACGCCGCGGACCTGAAGGCCGGCCAGGTGACCGGCAACCACCTCCATGACGGGTTCGGGTTCTGGGGCGCCCTGCTGGCGAGCGGTCAGGACACTCCCTCGAGCTGAGCCTCGGTTCGGTCCCGCTCCAGCAGCCGCACTCGGCTGGAGCGGGATCTCACGCGCAGTCGCTTTGAGCTCCGTGCTCAACCTGCCGGCGGCTGGTATGGAAACCCCGGGGGACCCGCGTATGGATTACGGATGCGACCGTTCGATCGGGCTACCACGATGTCCCCATGGGGTCGATCAGCGCGGCCAAGCGCGAGGAGGCTCGTGCGCACATCCGCGAGCACGCGTTGGGCGAGGCCGCCCGGATCGGGCGTCTTTCGCGGATTCGTGAGTTCGTGCTGGGCGCTCAGGACGGGTTGCTCGTTCCTCTCGGCGTGGTCACCGGCATGGCGGCGGCGAATCCTGGGAAGGCTGCGATCCTGGTTGCCGGGCTTGCCGAGGCCGTCGCCGGCTCGATCGCCATGGGTGGGGGGTCCTACCTCGCCAGCGAGGCCGAGGAGGGTCTCTACCTGGCGGAGATCCGTGACGAGGGCCGTGAGGTCGAACAGGAGCCCGAGCGCGAGATCGCCGAGCTTGCGCTTGTGCTCGAGGAGGAAGGGCTGGATCGAGCGGCCGCCGAGGAGGTGGCCCACGGTCTCGCGGCGAACCCGAACGTCTTCCTGCGCACGAAGGTTCAGAAGGAGCTCGGGCTGGCCCCCGATGCCGGCGGAGCGGCGGCAGGCGACGCCGTCGTCGTAGGCGCCACCTACCTGGGAGCCGCCGTGATCCCGCTGTGGCCCTACTTTCTCTTTCCCGTGGGCGTCGCGCTGCCCATCAGTCTCGGCTGCACGCTGCTGGCGCTCTTCGCGCTGGGCATCATCAAGGGCTCGGTTGCCCGACAGCGACTGCTCAGGGCCGGTCTACAGGTCCTTCTGATCGGCGGCGTCAGCGCGGGAGTCGGCTGGGTCATTGGGCATGTCGTCACCAAAATCGTCGGCTGAGCACCCGCCGCCCGGCGCTCCAAAGGCCTTCCCGAGGCCGGACTTGGCGCGCGGCGAAGGCGAGACCCGAGAGCGCCGGTGGGGGCTCGCTGGCATCGTCGAGCATCGCGCGCTGCTCCTGGCCGCCCTGGCCGTGCTCGCGATCGTGGGCGGAGGCCTGGCGCACCTCGCCGGCGAGGGAGCCACCGGCGATGAGATCTGGCGGGCCGCCGTGGCGCTGCTTGCGCTCGAGCTCGCCTTCGAGGTCGCTCGCACGGTCGTCGTCGATCGCCACCTGGGTGTCGACACGATCGCGCTGGTTGCCATGGTCGGCTCGCTGGCGCTCGAACAGGAGCTTGCCGGTGTGATCGTGGGCTTGATGTTCTCGGGTGGTGCGGCGCTCGAGGACATCGCCTCTACGCGTGCGCGCAGGGAGCTGACAGCGCTGATACAGCGAGCTCCCAAGGTTGCCCAGCGGCGAGTCGGCGAGCGGATCGAGCAGGTGCCGGTGAGCGAGGTGCGCGCCGGGGACGTCGTGGTCGTGAGGACGGGCGAGGTCGTGCCGGTGGACGGCCTGCTCGTGGCTGGTGAGGCCGTCGTGGACACCAGCACGCTGAGTGGAGAGCCGCTGCCCGTGACGATCGCGAGCGGCATGCCGGTGATGAGCGGCACGGCCAACGCCGGCTCGCCGTTCGAGGTGCGCGCAGATCGAGCGGCGGCCGAGAGCGCCTACGCCGCCCTGGTGCGACTGGTCGAGCAGGCGCAGGCGCACCGTGCGCCGTTCGTGCGCATGGCGGACCGCTACGCCGGGTTCTTTCTGCCGGCGACGCTCGTGGTGGCCGGCGCGGCCTGGGCGCTCAGCGGAGAGGCGATCCGAGCCCTGGCGGTTGTCGTGGTCGCCACGCCGTGCCCGCTCATTCTCGCGGCGCCGATCGCTCTGGTGTCAGGACTCTCGCGGGCCGCTCGGGCAGGGGTGATCGTCAAGGGCACCGGTGCCATCGAGACGCTTGGGCAGGCTCGCACAGTCCTGTTCGACAAGACCGGCACGCTCACGGTCGGGACCCCTGAGGTGCGGGAGGTCCTGTGCTGTGACGGTTTCGCGCCCGGGGAGCTGCTGCGGCTGGCCGCGTCGATAGACCAGATGTCGGCGCACGTCCTCGGCAAGGCTCTGGCCCGCGCCGCAGCCGAGGATGGGGTCAGCCTCTCAACGGCGAGCGATGTGCAGGAGGAGCCCGGCCAGGGCATCCAGGGCACGGTCGACGGACAGCGTGTGGCGGTTGGAAGCCGAGCATATCTCCGCCGTGCGGGTGTGCCCGCGGCCGAGGTCGCCTCCGCGGCCGTCATGACGGGTAGAGGCTCCGGCGAGGCACACGTGCTGGTCGGGGTCGACGGTCACGTCGGTGGCGTGATCGTGATGAAAGACGAGCTGCGAGCCGAGGCCGACCGCATCGTCGAGCGACTGCGCGCGGAGGGAGTTCGTCACGTCGCGATGGTGTCAGGCGATCGCCGCTCCGTCGCCGAGCGAATCGGACGGGATCTGCGAGTCGATCGTGTCTACTCCGAACAGTCGCCCGAGCAGAAGCTCGAGGTCGTCAGGCGCCTGCAGGACGACCCCGACCTGCGGCCGGTGATCATGGTCGGCGATGGCGTCAACGACGCCCCCGCCCTCGCGTTGGCGGACCTCGGCATCGCGATGGGAGCGGCCGGCGCCACCGTCTCCTCGGAGACCGCCGATGCCGTGATCACCGTCGACCGCATAGACCGAGTCGCAGACGCCGTGCACGCCGGGCGCCGTACGGTCCACATCGCGCGCCAGAGCGTCCTCGCCGGCATGGGCCTGAGCCTCGCAGCGATGCTCATAGCGGCGCTCGGCTACCTGCCGCCAGTCGCCGGAGCCCTCATCCAAGAGGCAATCGACCTGGCCGTCATCCTCAACGCGCTACGCGCCCTGCGCGGGTAGCCCGCGGGCAACCGATGTCAGGATGTGCGCCTGATGGCGGGGGTCGTGAGCGCTAGCGGTGGTGTGAGTGTCCGCGCACCGTTCGCCAGCTTTCGCGCGTGATATGCAGGATGACGGCGGTCATCGCCAGGCCGATGACGGGATCGAGGACCGGGGCGCCCGCGGCGATCGCGAGGGCGCTTGCGATCACGGCGAGCGAGACGTATGCGTCAACGCGGGCATGCTCGCCGTCTGCGATCAGCGCCGGACTGTCCAGCTCGTGTCCTGCGTGGGTACGTACCAGCGCGGCGAGCCAGTTGCCCGCGAACCCGATCGCACCGGCGAGCGCGAGGATCAGGAGGTGGCCGGGCGTGGATGGGTGGATCAGGCGCAGGATCGCCTCATAGGCGGCCACGCAGGCGGAGATGAAGATGGCCGCCACGACCGCGAGTCCCGCTAGACGCTCGGCGCGGGGGGAGCGCAGCGCGAAGGCGATGCCGAGAGGGATCGCGGTCAGCGCGTCGCCACCGTTGTGGATCAGGTCGGCCAGGAGGGCGAGGCTGCCGCTGAGAGCGAACACGAGCGCCTGTACCGCGGCGGTGCCTCCGAGGATGGCGAGCGCGAGCACAACGGCTCGGACGCCCGCGCGCGAGCGCTTGATGCTCTCATCCACGAGCCCGTGAGAGTGATCGTGCGCGTCCACGTCGCGATCGTGATGGGAGTGCTCAGACCGGTGCTCGTGTGGTCCGGTGTGCGGGTGAGCGTGGCGCAGGCGGCCGTGGCGGTGCAGGTCGCCTTCGACGGGCTCGTAGGTGGCCGAGGGCATGGTCTTCGAGGTCAGTGGCGGTGTCTGTGGTGGTGCGAGCCCGTGGCCTGCCGCTCGGTCTCGGGAACTGTGGGGTTGGCCTCGAAGGCCTGCAGGCAATGCTCTGAGCAGAAGTAGAGCCTCTCCCCGGCGAAGTCCATTTGGATCGCCCTGGCCTTGTCGACCTTCATGCCACACACGGGGTCGGTGACGCCGCGTCGCATGGTCAGGGAGAAGAGGGCGCCGAAGACGGCCACGCCGAGGAGGTTGGTGAAGAGCTTGTAGTCGAGCTTGATCTGGCCGAAGATGTCAGCCCGCGTGGGCCTCGTGTGGGGGATGAGCCCCACGCCGCTGAACAGGCCGTCCACGATCAGCGCCGCGAGCACCATCGTCACGAACATCAGCGCGACGATTCGCAGGGCGTAGGCGTTGCCGTAGTACTTGCGATAGATCTGGACGATCGGCAGGACGATCAGGTCGGCGAAGATGAAGGCGATCACACCGGCGAAGCTGATCCCGCCCGACCACAGCACTGCGGCGAGCGGCACGTTGCCGACCGAGCAGACGAAGCTGAAGATCGCGATGAGCGGCCCGACGATCGCGTTCTCGATCAGCTTCAACCCTGCCGGCGCGCTCGTGATGAAGAGGCTGTTGAAGAAGCTGTTGGGGAGCTGGCCGACGAAGCCCGCGAGCAGAAAGCCGATCAGGATCTCCTTCCACACCATCGACCAGTCGTTGCGGAAGTTGTGCGCGACGTCCGACCAGGCGCTCGGGCTCGTCAGGCGCCGGCGGATCGTCATGTGCTCGCCGGCGCTGTGGTGTTGATGGCCGGTGTCGGCCTCCTGTGCGTGCTCGCGTGCCTGCTCCTCCAGGCGCCTTGACACGAACAGGCGCAGGAGCACGGTCATGATCGCGATCAGGACGAGCCCGCCGACGAACTCCGCGAGCGTGAACTGCCAACCGATCAGAACCCACATGACGATCCCCAGCTCGACCACGAGGTTGGTCGAGCTGAACTGGAAGGCAAGCGCAGAAGCCGCCGAGGCGCCCTTCTGAAAGAGGCTCTTGGCGATCGCGATCGCGGCATAGCTGCACGAGGAGGAGGCGGCGCCCAGCCCGGTTGCCAGTGAGACTGGGCGAAAGCCCGAGCCACCGAGGGCGTCTTGGATGCGCTCGCGGGGGACCCACGCCTGGACCACCGCGGAGATCGCGAAGCCGAGGACCAGCGCCCACCAGACCTCCCACGCCATCAGGAACGCGTCCTTGAAGCCGTCGCCGATGGTCGTCAGTACACTCACACCGCTAGAATACCCCCACCCCGTATTGGTATCCTGGCGCGATGGCGACCGTCCATGCAGCGCCCGCTGGAAGGGGTTATCAGGCAAGCAAGGACCAACTCCTGGCACGACTTGGGCGCATCAAGGGCCAGGTCTCCGGCATCGAGCGCATGATCGAGCAGGACCGCTACTGCATCGACGTCCTCACCCAGATATCAGCGATCCAGGCCGCACTGGACAAGGTCGCGCTCGGGCTGTTGGACGGACACGCCCGCACCTGTGTCCTGGGTGCCGAGGCCGAGCATCAAGAGGAGCGCGCCGCCGAGCTGATGGCCGCCGTCGGGCGACTCATGCGCCGCGGATGAGTCTGAGCGCCGCGGCGGATCGACGATCGACGGGGCGGGGAAAGGGGGCGAGTCGCTCTGTTCTCCTCCCGCCCGCCGCAGGTGACGTGGGCGGTACTTTGCCGCATCCGAGCCGTCGCTGGCTACGGATGCGCGGAATCTTCGGCGATGTGAGTGTTGCTGTGCGATGTCCACAGCAATGGTCGTAGTCATAGTCTTGGCTGGGCTTGCGCTGGTTCTCTTGGCGAGCGCAATTCGGATCGTGCGGGAGTATCAGCGCGTGGTGGTGTTTCGTCTCGGACGTTTGCGCGGGGCGCGCGGGCCGGGCCTGGTTCTGATCATCCCGTTCATCGAGCGCACTCGGTGGGTGAACCTCCAGATCGACACTGCCGACATCCCGCCGCAGGACGTCATCACGAAGGACAACGTGACCGTTCGGGTCGAGGCGGCCGTGTTCTACCGTGTCGTGGATCCGGTGAAGGCGGTCGTGGCGATCCGCGACTACGAACACGGTGTGCTCCGCATTGCCCAGACGACTCTGCGGGCGACGCTCGGTCAGCATGAACTCGACGACCTGCTCGCCAACCAGGCTGTGATCAACGAGTTGCTCAAGCAGATCATCGACTCCGCGACGGAGCCGTGGGGCGTCAATGTGGTGAAGGTGGAGACCAAGGACGTGGATCTGCCGGACACGATGAAGCGCGCGATGGCGCGCCAGGCAGAGGCCGAGCGCGAGCGTCGCGCGAAGGTGATCGCCGCCGAGGGCGAGTATCAGGCGGCGGAGCGTCTCTCCCAGGCCGCAGGAGTGATCGCCCGAGAGCCCGGAACGCTGACGCTGCGCACCTTGCAGACGCTCGCCGAGGTCGCTACCGAGCACAACTCGACGATCGTGCTGCCAATACCGCTTGACATCCTCGATGCGGTGCGCCAGCGCGCACGGCCGGCGCCGTCGAGCCACGGGCATACCGAGGCCCCCGCCGCCTAGAAGGCCAGCAGCCTTCTAGTACCGCAGGAGGGCCGCAATCGAGCCCCGTTGGGCGAGGGCGTCCGGATGGTGGCGCACGGCCAAGACCTCGGCGGACTGCCTGAGCGCGAGCTCGATCGCCCGCTCGATGACGTCCTCCACCGGTTCTGGCGTGGTGCCATCAGCCGGGCAGGCGAGCGCGCCGACGGACAGGCGGCCGCACTGCGGGCAGGCGAACCCGGGCGCGGTGAAACCATGCGCGAACAGGAGCGTCTGCACGCGGGCCTCGGCGAGCAGCCCGAGCACCTCGTCCAGGCCGGTGGCGCCGTGCCCGTTCGGAGCGAGGCCCTCCTCCAGCCGATCGAGCGTCTCGCGCTCGCGGCGGCTCTCGTCGGCTTCGATCAGCGGGAGCGCGCGGGTCCGCACCTCCTCGGGGGTCGCGCGCTCGACGTCGATCTCGAAGTGGCCGGCCAGCCTCTGGCTGAGATCGGGGCGCAGCTCGTGCTCGACGCGGTGGCGAAGCTCGCTCGGGCTCGCGACGAGCAGCCGCTCGAACCGGGCCCCCTTGAACCGCTCATACAGGTTCGAGCAGGCGCTGCGGATGTGCTCGTCGACTTCGGTCTCGATCCCGCGCTGGTAGCGAGCCTGCGAGCGTCCGCCCTGCGCGTGGCGACCGCGAACGTCGTCAAGCACGCTGTCCACCTCCACCAGGTGCTCGCGCGTGCCACGCAGGATGCGGCTTGTGCGACGGCTGATCGCCAGCACGCACCAGCGCTCGGGAGCGGCGAGCTCCACAAGCGGCTCGACGAACGGGCGCGCGTCGAGCACCGCCGTGGGCGGAACTCCTCGCGGCAGGCTCACGACGTCGAAGAGCTCGATCGGCACCGAGCAGAAGACCGCGAGGCCGCGGGCTGAGGGGACTGCGAGCTCGGCGTCTGTGAAGAACTCTCGCACCCGCTCGATGCCCTCGCGCAGCGCGATGTGCTCGGCGTGCGGTCCCTGCGCCTCGGCCGCGTGGCGACGCTCGAGGTCGTCGAGCAGCGCGTCGAGCTCCATGTGGCGCTCGCGCAGGTTCGGGAAGTCCGACGGGTCGAGGCTCAGATAGAGGCTCAGCACGGGATGCCCGTCCGTCTGCAGTCGAGTCAGGCGGTCGAGGGCCTCGTCTATGTTGCTGGTCCTGTTCATCTGAGTGCGAGCACGGCGTGGAGCGCGGGCGACCACGCCAACCTGCGCTCTGCGACTGCGGCTGCGGCGTGCGGCCCTGCGGCGTGGCTTCGCGTCACGGGCTGACCGTGACGTCGACGGGGCGCAGGCTCATCGCACCGAGCTCGCCCGGCGTGTATGGCTGGACCTCGAGCGTCAGGCAGTCCTCGAGCGACGCGAACGGCTGGCGCTGGGTGGTGTTGAACTGCGAGACGACACGAAAGAGGCGCCAGCCGTCGGTGAGGTAGCTCTCGGAGCCGAGCTGCTCCCTGGGAGCGCATAGGCCCGAGAAAGGGCGAAGCAGGGTAATCGGCATGCTCCGATGCTCCCGCTCTGCGCCCGGTGCGCGCATCCGCAGGTGCCACCGCTGCTGCTGGGGAAGACTACGTAGCGCACGCCCGCGATGGACGGCGTCCTGGCGCTCCGCCTGAACTGAACGGGCTCCAGACGCTCGTCGCGGCCTGAGCGCCGAGCCAGATTCGTGGAGCCGTTGTAACTGGTCGGCAGGGCAATCGCTCGCGCACAGCGATGGCTTGAGTCGAGCCCCGGCGATATCGCGTGGAGCGGTTCCCATTCGCTGAGCTTACCTGGGGCGTCCGAGGCTCGACGACATGGTCGAGGCGGTCAAGGATGCGACCTACGGTTAAGAGGCGACGACCGGAATCGAACCGGTGTAGACGGCTTTGCAGGCCGCTGCGTAGCCACTCCGCCACGTCGCCAGGAAGGAGCTTCAAGCGTACCGGGCGTTGGCGGCCTTGGGAGGTCCGCCGGCAGCGAGACATGAAGCGCGGCTCGTGATCTCCGCGTGATCCTGCGGATGACGAGGGCCTCGTGCCCGTTGATACCCTTGGCATCTTCCCAGGGCGATTAGCTCAGCTGGGAGAGCGCCGCCTCGACAAGGCGGAGGTCACTGGTTCGAGCCCAGTATCGCCCATGACAGTTGTCTGCATGAGGATCGACGAATCGCCCATGCGTGAAGGGCGGGGATCTGTTCAGGGTCCGAAGCTGTTGACATCCTCGGTGGGTGCATTCAACTGGTCGCTTCCGTGACCGCGAGGAGTCGCGGTTCTACCAAGCTCGGGGTCTTTCGCCAGAGCAGACCTGGCAGGTCCTCGGCGACGAACTCGCCCGCGTCTTGGACGACGCGCAGCGAGCGTTCTGGCAAACCCCGCTGCGTATGGATCCCGAGCGCGTTCGCTGGTGGCACGGAGCGATCTTCGCTCGCCGCTTCCCGCATGACGGCGGACGATTCCGCCGTGAGTTGGCCTTCTTCGGAGTGCTGCTGCCAGACGACAGGATGCGTCAGCTGGAAGGAGTCGCGCCCGAGGCCATCCACCGCGAGCTCGCGGCGGTCTGCGCGGCGTTCAACCAGCGCAGTGAGGACCTTGGTGCGAGTGCGGACAGAGGCGCCCTCGACTACACGCGGGCGGCTGCAGCGCTCTATTCGGGCATCTTGCGGGTGCATCCCTTCGTGGACGGCAACCACCGCGTGAGCTTCGTCGCATTGTCAGCCGCGCTGTGGTCGTTCGGTCTGCCCAACGTTAGGTTCGTCGGCGCCGAAGAGATGGTCGCTCACGACGACGCCGTCGTTCCAGCCCTTGTCTCGGCCCCCGGGGACGTGGAGCCCTTCGCTCAGCTCCTGGCGAAGCGCATTGAGAGCGCGGGCACCGGTCCGACATGAGGTACCCTCAAGGCGTGGAAAGCGGCTCTCACCCTCGACTGAAGAAGCTCGACCGTGCCCATACGGTCTGTGGCGATCGGCTCGTAGAGACCACTCCTGCGGTCAACCGCGAGGTCGCCGAAAGCGCGATGCTGCTCTCCCAGGGAGCCCGCCGGGCCATCGAGATGATGCGCGAGGCCGACAACGGCAACGCGGAGCTAGCGGCGCCCGCTCCAGCCGGGACCGAAACGCACCCCGCCTGACGCGTAGCTGGGAATCAAGACGATGAGCGCTATCGACAAGAAGACAGACGAGCTGTTCATGGCCGCCACACTGAGCGACGACAGTCTTGGCTATCCGGACGATGTCGCGTTCGTCCCCGGCGACCAGGACTGGGCTGACGAGGTTGTGTGGCGCAACCTGGCCGATGAGTGCCGCGCCACGGTGGTCGTGGACGACGAGACCGAGTTGATGCTGATCCCGTTTCCGCGCAGCATCGTAGATCGGTTGCGCAGGTGCGTGCGTGTACGTGTGACCCACAGGCCGCACGGTCAGATCACTACGTACGCGACTTCCAGCACATTGGGACGTCACCCAGTACGCGAGATGCGCGAGCTCGCTCACGCCTAAAGCCGCGAGGACCGACGCGATGACGGTCACGATTGATGGGCTCGTATTCGAGCGCAGCAACTACGATGCAGATGGCGACGTGCTCTACCTGGGCCGTGGTGAATCCAACGTGGCAGCTGATGCTCTGCTCACGTCCGAGGGACACGGTGTCCGCTTTGATTCCGACGGCGAGGTGATCGGAGTCACGATCATCAACGCACGCCGGATCATCGAGCGTGACGGCTACCTCACAATCACGCTGCCGCACTCCGTGCGGGTGGACGCTGGCGAGCTAGCGGCAGCTCTGGGCTAGCCAGTTTGGCGCCACCACCTGCCTGGTCGCCTTTGCGGCGTTCGATGGCTCGGGTGCGCCATCGCCCCGGTCGCGTACGCCAGCGTTCGCAGCGCATAGCCGAATTGCGCTTTGGAAAGCCAAGTTTCGCACCCTCCCAACCAGTATCGCCCATCGTCGGATTTGGCTCTAGGCCAAGGACTAGCCGGCCCAAAAGGAGCAGCGTGGTAGCAATTTGGTAGCAATCCTCTGGGCCGTAGGATGTCTCGGAGACGGGCTGGAGCCAGATGCCGTCTTCGTGGGGCGTCTGGTTCCAAATGGTCCGGTTTGCGCTCTATCTTCGGACCGGTGAGTCGAGGACGGAAGCGGAAGAGCAGAGGCCCGGCCGGGCTGGATGGGGCATCGAGACATCGAGACAACCCAGCGCTACGCGGACTACTCGCCAAGCGCGCACGAGGCGGCGTTCGTGGAGGCCGCCTTTGGGTCGGGCGACGCTGCTCAGCCTGTCGCCGGGCGGGCAGCGTGACGTGTGCTCTGACCTGCTCGTGAAGGATCAGGTCACGGCGCGGATTGTCCCAAGAGGTCGCCGAGCATCTCCCGGAGTGGTGAGTTGTTGCCACGGTGACTCTCGCGGGCGGCGAATACGTTGCGCTCAGCATCGAGGTGAACCCAGGCGATCGGATGGGCGGCAGCCTTGGCGATCTGACCGAGAAAGGCTCGTTGGGCGCGGCCGTTACCCTCGCGGAACGGATGGACCGCATTGATCTCTGCGTAGTAATGCGTCAGGCGCTCTGCGAACGGCTCGAAGCCCAATCCTTGGAGACGGTTTTCGCGTGCGAGGTCCGCGAGCAGCCTCGTCAGGTAGGGGCCGATGTGCTCAGGCAGGGCAAACAGGTCGCCGCCCTTGGTGATGCGTACCGTGCGCAGCTCACCGGCCCACGAGTAGATGTCGCCGAAGATGTAGCGGTGTGTCGCCTGTAGGTGGGTGAGGTCGAAATCGCCGGGGATGAAACGTCGTTCGAGCTGCGCTATGCGGATAGCGCTGAGTGCCGCGTCGCGCAAGTCCAGAAGGTTGCACAGCACGTCGGTGCCGGGATAGACGTATGGATCGGCGGCCACTGCCGGAACGTATCGAGAGTTCCGGCGTCGAGATTACGCGCGTGCCGGCACGAGCAGCTCGCCGAGCGGCTCGCCAGCGCTTATCAGCCGCGCCGCGTCGTCTAGCTGTGCGTCGGTCAGTTCCCCACGCCCCCAGCGACCCAGCAGTGCCTCGGCTACGCCCGGATCAAGACCCTCGGCGCGAACGGACGCGAGCGCGTTCTCGGCTGCTTGGGCGCGCGTCGTCATGCTCCTATTCTACCGCCGCGGCTTGCCCCGAGCTTGGTAGCAATTTGAGCAAACGTGAGCCGATCCGAGAGCACTGTAGGCCAGTAAAACCGGGCTATCTGGCCTTACCTGGACGCCAGAGGCGAGTTCGAGCCCAGTATCGCCCATCACAGAAAGCCCGAATTTCCGGGGATTTCCTTCTTCGTGGTAATTCGGTGGTACTACAAGTTGCTCGAAACGGAGCGTTCGAGGGACATCGAGCGACCTCTTGGAACACCCAAGTGATGACTCAGGCCTTGACGTTGACGGCCGGCTCGCGGGGCTGTCTCGTTCGTGCCTGCTGGCGTTAGGCGGCCCTGATGCCCTTGCGCTTAGCGGCCTTCAGGATCTTTTGATCGAATGACGAGACCGCCGAGCTCGTGTGCTTCGCCGTTGCGAGACAGTAGGCGTCGGGGAGGCTGATCGGGTGCCGTTGTCGCAGGCGCGCCGCTTCTACCCCGATAGCCTCGTTCGGCTGGTGTACGGTGACGCCGAGGGCGGCAATCGCCTCCCGGGCGGCGGCTAGCTTCGAGACGTCTGCGGAGGGGGCGATCAGCACCTCGGTCAGGTTCACGATGCTGACCGCGCAAGCGTCTTGGTCGTCGCGCCACTTGGTGAACAGCTCGCGAGCGCGATGATGGTGCGGGTCGCTGCCGTCAAGCGCCCCGATCAGGACGTCCGCGTCGAGGAGCAGCTTCACCGCAGTTCATCTTCGGCGTCGAGCTGCGCAAGATAGCCGGCCGGGTAGGTGCCCGTCAGCGTCCCGAACGCATCCTCGAAGGTCGTGGTCGTGCGGCGGATCCGCAGCTCCCCGTCACCGGCCGGCTCGACTGTGACTCGCTCGCCAGCGTGCAGCCCGACCTCGTCGAGCGCCGCGACGGGGATCGTGATCTGGTTCTTGGTAGAGATTCGCGCCATTCCTTTACTCTAGCAGTAAAGGCACGGTCTCCGTACAGAACGAGCCGGGTGAGAACTGTCCCCGCCATGACCCGCCGGTGCTCGTCCTTCCCGACGGCCTGGAGGGCCTCCAAAAGGGAGAGGGGCTTCGATCTCGTCGTGAGCCTCGGGCGGATGCGCCCAGCACGGGCTCGTTCCAGACAGCCAGCCCCGTGGTACTTCCCGTGGTACTTCACTGAGCGAATCCCAGATGATCTGAGAGCACCTGAGAGCAGCTCACAAGCCTCATATCACCTGAGCAGAGGTCCGGAGGCGACTTCGAGCCCAGTATCGCCCATGACAGCTGTCTGCGGAGGGTGGTGCCAGATGGTGGCCTGCTTCTACAGGTCGCGTGGGCGCACGGCGATGTCGAGTCGCGCGACTCCGCGGAGTAGGCGCTCGTCTACGCTCACGAGCTTGCATGCGAGCATTTGCGCGAGCCACGTATTGCGCGTCGTAGGTCTTGGCCCAGCCGAGGTCGTCCGCGACGCGCCAGGCGGCCTTGATCAAACCGTCGGGCGTTTGGATCTGAACGGGCGCTTTGAGTAGGCGGTCGAGCATCGTCTTGGAGCGCGGCGCGGAGATCTCTTTGCGCCGGGCCATCTCGTGCAGCACCGAGCTTGCCTCGATGAACATGAGCTGGGGTGCGACCAGCTCATGTCCGCGCAGTCGCGCGAAACCGACGGGCGTGTGGCAGGCTGCCACGGCCACCGACGCGTCGACTACGAGCATCTGGGGGTTAGTGGCCGCTGCGGGAGCGATGCAGCGCGGCTACCCAGTTCGGTGCCGGCGAGCCGTCGTCGCCGACCTTCCACTCGTCGGGCAGCTCTGCCATCGGGAATAGCTCGTCTTCGATTCGGCGAAGATCGCCTGCCTCGATCTCGTGGTGTCGGCCGACTCGTCGCGCCGGCAAACGCCCGGATCGAATCCAGCGGCGGACGGTCTCAGGGTTCCTGCCGATCTTCTCGGCGGCTTCGGCGACGGACAGCATCACGGGAAATCGTAGGTGTGGATGCGGACCCCTCCAAACGCGCGATGCGTCAGGCCGGGGCCGAGCGGAGCCAGGCGCTGTTGTGCCGCTGGCCGCGTGCTGCTTACGTACGCCAACGTTCGCAGGCGATCCCGGGATGCCTTTCTAGCTCACAGCCGCAAGGACATCGTTGACCGTTTGGGGTGAGGGATCACCGCAAGCACATCGTTTACGGGGTGAAGGCTTGTAGCAGGGGCCTCTCATGGAGC